>Ga0080013_1000207_pt1 | contig 85372 bp, 72 predicted proteins | sample ETNvirenome_6_85_FD_69236 | JGI IMG/M metagenome (GOLD analysis project Ga0080013, IMG submission 69236) | Marine viral communities from the Pacific Ocean - ETNP_6_85 (SPADES assembly) (version 2) | ecosystem: Environmental > Aquatic > Marine > Oceanic | place: Pacific Ocean | collected 2013-06-19
AGGTGCATATACGTAGCCTGTCTCTAGGTAGCTTCCACCCTTATAACCGACGAGGACCTTGTTCCGTGGGAAGTATGGATCCTTGTAGACTGTGAAGCGGTTGCTTAGAGAACCGATCTGTGCAGCACCAAGTGAGAATGGAACACCGACCTGTCCGTCGCCGTCGATCTTAAGGGCTGGCTTATAGAGCACTGATGCCTCGAAGATTGTAGCAACGTCCGGGGAGACCACGATGAAGTTAGCGGAACCACGAAGTGTCTTTCTGTGGATCTCATTAGCAACGTCGATGATTGTCTCAACGAGTGTCTCGTACCATTCGCGAACTGTACCAGTGAACTGAGGACCGGAAGCCAATGAAGAGCTCTTGGTTGCCTCTGCACCTGATTTCTTGTTAACGAACTTACCTGGTAGACGTGACCAGTAGTAGTTAGCACCCTGTGCCTCAACAAGTAGATCATTCAAGATCTCTCTATCAATTTCAAGTGCAACCTGCTCTGAGAGGATCTGAGTAAGCTCAACCTCAGCGTCAAGGCTGTGGTAGGCGTTCAAGTCCTGAGCGAGTTCTGGTGACCAGCGAGCGCGGAGCTTACGGGTTACCGCTGTAACAGCGATTGACTCGATCTTGATGTCGATTTCTGGGATGATCGGTGATGGTGAGGATGTGCTGAAGTTGGACTCAAACGATGGAATCGTAAGAGCTGCACCGTCAGAACTGTCAACAGTAAGTGTTGGTGAAACAACATATGATGCTGTTAGGTTCAACTGGCTGGCATCAAGTCGTGTAGTGGAATCAACACCTGAAACAACTGTTAGAAGAACACCGTTTGTTGTGTTTCTATCAGCGAAAGGATCAGCTGAGAAGATACCTGTACTTGAGTTGTATGTACCGATCTGGTTTAGGCGACGAACATTCTTGATGTTGTTACCACCCTGAATTGAATCAGGAATGTTTCCAATCTGCATCTCAGATCCAGCAGCAGCGTCGGAAGGCGTGGTTGTCGAGAAGATACCAACTTCCTTTGCCATTGTAAGATCGATGCTTGATGGGAACTTGCTTAGGTTGAATAGAACGAACTGGAATCTTCCTGTTCCTGCCTGTCCGGGATCTTCCTCAATAAGCTTGGTAAGCTGTGGGTCGAACTGAATAAGCTTTCCATCTGTACCTGTAGCAACAATGGCTGTCTTTGCAGTAATTGCATCTGCACTGTTTCCATATGCACCTGAAGCAGCAACTGCTCCAATGTCAAAAACTACTGACTTGTGAACCTTTGAAAAGCCTGCACCGACGAGGTCATACTGACCACCAACTGCAGTTGATCCTGAACGAACACCCTTTCCTGATGGAAGGTTGTAGATTGAAGATCCTGCCTTATATGTCTGTGCGTCAGCTGTTCCAGCTGAGCCATCTGCATTTGATGTATCACCACCGCGACGTGTGCCGTATGTGTAATCCAGATAGAATAGCAGTCCTGAAGGAAGGCTCATTGGCTGAATTGAAACAAGCTCATTTGCAACCAGGCCACCGAAAACACGGCGAACGATTGGGAAAGCGATGTTGGTGAAACCTTGAAGGTCACCTGAAGCTGAACCGGCAGCGTTGCCAGTTCCGACTGAGTTAGCTTCTCTAAGAAGCTGTGCAGCCTGATTTTCCAGAAGGCTAGCCATGTTCTCCCGATGCTGTCCATCTAGACCTCTGAGAAGACCGGTACGGGACCACTTCTCAATAAGTCTACGATTCTGTGCACCGAGGTGACGCTGGCGTATACCTTCTGTCAATTGATTTAACGTAAAGGATTTACTCATCTTAATTTACTCCTAAGTTTGATGAATTTATTTGTTTATTCCCGCGAGCGTTGCCCATCTACTAACTTCAGCAACCTGACTGCTAGTAGAAGAAGCTTGACGTGTAGCTCGCGATGCGGAACCGAGATTTCTTCGGACCGCTGACTCATTCAGCGTTCTTCCATTCTTTCGATTCCCGATAGACTCAGCAAGGCTCTTATAAAGAAGCTTTACCTCTCTAAGACTTCGAGCACTATCGAGTGCCTCAATTATGGATCGACGCTGCGATGAAGAAACGTCTCTATTCTGAAGCATTTTATTCACATAAAGCAGCTTCGCATTGAATAGATTCATCTCTGTTAATTGCTCACGAAGTGATACAACTGCACTTCTGTATTCATCGAGCTTAGAGCTCATGGCACGACTATTCCGGCCCTGATTTAAGATAGCTCTACGCAACTTTCGATTCTCTTTCTTGACGGAGCCGTCTTCTCCGTCCCCTTCTTCTTTTCCTTTTCCATCGTCTTCGTCAGCCTCATTCATGTCATCTGACATGTGATGGCCTTCATCTTCTGTCTCTGGCATGTGACCGGCTTCGGAAAGACGTCTCATTCTTTTAATTTCTGATCTAAGCATATCGAGATCAACTTCAACTGTTTCTGCAAGATCTTCAACACCTGCTCCTGCTTCTTCACCTTCAGCAGGAAGAGGTTCTTCACCTTCTGCTGGTGCAGCTCCCCCGACCTGTGCGGCAATTGCATCTTCTAGTGCTGCTATTGCATCGTCAATTTCTGGAGGAAGCTCTGGGCCCTCATCAGCAGGTAATTCAGCAGCAGCTGGATCAGCAGCTGGATCGGCACCCGGTTCTGGAGGCATGTCATCTTGTTCAAAAAGGCTGTAGAGCTCTGAGAGGTCCATATCTGCCTCTTCCTTTTCGCCCTTTTCTTCATCACCTTCAGTGTCTAGCTCTGCCATTATCTCACGAAGTGTAGCCTCTTCAGTTTTTTCATCCTTGCTTTCAGAAAGCATGGACGTAATGTCATTGAGATCAATTTCATAAAGAACCTCATTGTTTCTTGACATCTTAGAATTCTCCTTAATATTAATAGAATTTAATTCCTGTCCTATAACTATTCCATCAGAAGGTAAAGTTCTTGAATCTTCCTTAAGCTTTCTAGTTATATCTACAAGTTTTTGTTGATGTTTTCTACCTAGCACGCTTGCAGACTCATGAAGAGCATCTAGGACTTTTGTTTTTTGACCAGATTTTGGGTTAAAAAACTCCATCAGTGTTTCCAGTGCTGTTTCATCTAAAACAACATCTGACTGTTTTGTATTTTTTCTCTCTTTACTTTTCAACCTGGTGTTAGTAAAAATTTCAGAAATATCATGTGACGATGAATCTTCAGATCCATTAATTAGCTGATCTTCTATAAGCTTTCTAATTTTTGGTGTAACGGATTCAATAATTGCCTGCTTTGCATTTTTCTCAGCAATTTCTCTAAGTTTTTTAGCGTCAGCAATTGCTTCATCATAAAGTGTATTAGACATACGTTATGCTCCTCAACTAATTTAATTATTTCACATCATCATAAACTACAAGGACAATTCAATTTAAGTTATACTTTAGATTGTTTTTTTTGCTTTTCAGCTGAAATTCTTGCCCTGGCAACAGCTTTATCATCAGGATATAGAATATCTTCTAATGTGTAAGCTGTTATATCTTCTCCAGGATCCTCTTCAACAGAACCTAGATAAAGAGGTGCCCTAGATGTCCCATATTGAGTTCCAGTTCTCTTATATGTACCTGGGTTAAATGCTACATTTGTAGAAGATCCGCCAAGAGCTGGTCCGTCAAAGCTTCCATAAAGAGATTTTTTAGGTATTGGCGTCATAGTTCCATAAAGACTGTCACCTTTTCTCATAGGAGTGCCAGATTCAGGAATTCTAATTCTCTGATTTGATACAAAAGAAGCTCTATCTGCCCTTCTAGATGGATCGTTTCTGAATGCTCCTAGATTTACCATTCTTACAAATTTATCTAACGATGCAGAGTCTTCTTCAAATGGTCCATCGATATCATCATCATCATCAACTGGAGGGTTAACATATGGATATATGTCTCCTCTTTGATAGGATATATCAAACTTAGGATTAACGGTTCCATATCCTCCGCCGCTTCTTCCATCGTACGGTGTATATGCTGTAGAGGGAGGGCCTTCTTCATTTAAGGCTAATCTCCTTCTGCGATTTATTCGATTAACCTTGTATTTCAAAACTACACCTTACCGTCAGAACCCTCGTAAGATCTTCCTGAAATATATGATCCAATGGCCTGACTAGAAATTCCCTTAGACGTGCTAGATGGTTCTGCAAGGCCTCCTAGCCCTGTACCAAACTCCACACCTGCATCTGGAATCTCTCCAGTATATGCATCTTGATCACTTGCAAATACACTTCCCGGTCCGGGAGATGTTGGATTGGGAACATATGCAGAAGCAGGAAGACCTCCCCCACCTGTTTCAACATTTTGCATATTTGGAGAGTTTGAATAGTTTAAATCATACGTTCCAAATGTGTGACCTGCATCATTGACTACTCCATTAGCTACGCCTGTAGCCTTGTCTCCCTTTCCGCCACCGCCGTTTAATGAAGAAACACCAATATTAAGTACTGTTTCTTCATTATAGTCATTGTATAAAGGAGACTTAGAGAACGAAGCCTTAAGATTTACATCGTTTCTACTTCCAAGGCCGCCATCTCCAGATGGTCCCATGGGTAATACTGTTCCTTGCTTATGAGTTGGCATCTTACAGATCACTCATAATTTTTTTCTTAACTCTTGCCTTTTCTTTAAGAACTCTTTTAAGCTTTAATGTCAAACTTGCCTCATGAATCTTAAGTGCCTTAAGATAATCAACGTTCTTTGCAAGTGTATTAGCCATATCCTTGGCATCAACTTCTTCTGCTTCGACTTTAAGCTTTGCCTTCTCTTCAAGGACAAGCCTTTTAAGATAGTTCGATGTAAGTTTTTTAACCCTAGCCATTTCTTTCTCCTGTGCGATGGGCACGTTACAACTATACATATTATGCACAGTCAAAAATAAACGAGCTACTTTCTAGGAGATGACTGAAATGCAAGAGATGCCCATCTGTCTGCTGCACCGGCAAACATCTCCATTGGGTCAGAACTTGCTGCTGCCTTTGCTGCAGTGTCTCCTTGTGTAAGGACAGCTGTCTCATGAGACACGGGCCCAGATCCTGTTTCTGAGCCGGTTCTTTGCTCTTGAAGTGTAGTTCTTGCTGTATCTTGAAAAATAGAGGATAAAACTGGATCAGAAGTTAGGTTTCTAACTGCATTGTCGACATTTTTCTCAAATTTTTCATTAATCGGTTTGTCAGTATTTAAGCCATATGAGACTGCATCGAGGCCGGGCCTCCTACGAGAAGAGCCTCCATTGCTTAAAGATCTAGAAGCTCCGTTTAATGAAGGTGAACTTGATCTCGGTGGTCTTGACACTCTAGATTCTGATATCATCGATCTTGAGCTGTCTCCCTCGCTTAAAATTCCCTCATTTAGAATTTCAACAAGACACTCTTTTACAACGGACTTTAAAGCGCTTCTTGAAAGCTTAGCCATTATCCAACTCCCTCGAACAAAGGATAGTTTACACCTGTCTGGCTGCCAGACATAGTACCTGTTAGAACAGGAAACTGACCGGAGTCAACGCCAGAAAGACCGGCAGTAATGCTAAATGCTGTTTTGGAATACTCGGATCTCACAAATAGTGTCTTACATCTTATCTCAAGACGAGGAGAGGATCCAGAAGCAGAAACTAGAAAATAATTACTAACCTCTCCCTGGCCCTTGGCATTGACACCATTTAAAGTAAATCCAACACGCATTGGAACGGGTCCATGATTTTCAACAAAAAAGAATCTAGTTGCATATGGAAAATCTATCCGTTGCGGTGTTGTAGTAAGAGATCCTTCAGCTCCAAGATTTTGAAGTGATGAAGTTACAAAGGGAACACCTGAAACTTGATAAGCAGGAACAAAGTTAGCTCCTGCACCTTTTGGCCAATGTTGAGCCATTATTCACCTTCCCATGAAAGTATTTCATTAAATATTCTATCAACCCTGTCACTCTTAGTAAAAATCTTATCTAGGTCATCTCTTTTTACTTCTCTACTTTCATTCATCATAAATGCACCAGGTGTAGATGGTTCAGAAACCATGTCAAAGCATATTAGTTGAAAATCATCCTGGACTATTTGTGTATCTCCCTGGCGTTTTGTTGTACCAACACCCCTTGAAGATATTCCTAATGTTACACCGGACTCGACTAAGCTTTTAAGAATCTTACCGCTAGGTGTATCAAGCAACTCAACAGCACCGTAGCATACATCATCTTGCATATATGCCTCCCTAACAATATGAGATGCATTCTTTAGCTCTACTACAGATGAGTCTGGGTGATCACATTCCCCCAGAGCTCTATTTTCTCTTATAAACTTTTGATAGTTTCTTATTTCTCTTTCTAAGATAGATTTTGGATAGATTCTTCCATTCTGATTTAAGGTGTCAGATTTTTGAAGAACACCCTTGAGAACAATCTTTCCTCCATTTCGCTGCATATCCTCTTTGAGCGTGTCAGCGTCAATTTTGAGAGGAAGCCACTCTGTTAAAAGTTTTAGCTTATCATCACTGCTCATTATTCCTCCATTAGTTCGTGCTTGAGCTTAGACACTAAAAGAAATTTAGATATTGTAGTGTCATTAATCTCATTTGAATTTGTCTCTTGAATATTTTTTCTAACATCAGATATCTTTTCTAAAATAATATCACTTTGAGCAGTTGTCTTTAGATTATCAATTTGACAAACTGTAGTCTCTTTTATCATATCTAGCATTTTTCTTATTGACTTGCCGTCATCATTGCTTATTGAAAAAACATATGTTTTAATAATTTCTTTCTGCTCTTCATTTAGTCTGTCATTATACTTTTTATTAAATTTTTCAGTCAATATCTTAACAACTAAATTATCAACATTTGAGTTAGGTTTATCTTCTTGAGGGTTGGTATCTTTCTCTTTAAGCAGATTTTCAACTATTCTTGACTCATATACAGCAACCTTTGAGAGGTTTGATAAGTCACCTCGTCTCCACTCATTAAGCAATGTTTGAATTGTGGCATACATCGTGTAATCTGGAACTCTTCTATGGTAAAACTGATCATCATCAATATTGTAGTTAATTTCTTTAATTAGATAAGATTTCTCTCTATCTAGCTCTGAGTAGTTTCGTCTTTTTGAAGCATTTTTTGCTTCTGTGAGTATTGCAGCTGCAACAGCAGTTGAGCTAACAGTAGACTTGGCAAGTGCATTAAATAGTCTAAATTCCTTATAAAGCTCTGTGCTTTCATTAAAATACTTTTCAACAATGTTTAATGCAACTTGTGCTTCATCGTTTTTTGACTCAATAAGCTTATCAGAGACATGTCTCAAGAGAAGTTCATATATTATTCCAACATTTCTTTTTTTATTGTGAGAATTTTTCATTCTATGCTAACTCTTCGTCCTCATCTTTGGCTTCACCAAGAATTTGACTGTTACTAATATTTATTCTACTCTCAAGTGATTTCAAAGTTGATCTTAAATCTGATGTCATCTTTGCTTGATATTGTGACTTTTCATTAAAGAAATTCTCAAAAAATGACTCTTCGTCTATTTCAAGTGATTCCTCTGATTCTGCTAAGGGATTTGGGTTCAAGAGCCCTTTGAGATCTCTTCCAAGAGTTTTTGTACCATACGGATCTCCAAAGTTAGACCCCTTGCTTCGATCTATTCCTGTACCGCCCATTGGGTCTGGAAACATGCCTCTATCACCCATTGCTGTGACAGCATTTTTTACCCTTCTCCTTCTGTTTCTTTTTTCTCTTTCGACAGGTGTGTAGTCACAGCCCTCATCAGCATCCTTTTTATCATCCCCTGACTCTTTCTTGTCATCATCATTGTCATCTCTTCCATCTTCAGAGATTAGAGAAGAATATTTTTTAATTTTATTTTGAGCTCTAATTGGAGCTGATTCGTCATCTAGCCTAAACTTAACAACGTTGTCACTATCTACATCACTTTCATCAAGATCTGTTTGAGGCTGAGGAGAAGAAGATCCAATAAGAACAGGAAGCCCTCTTGTGTTCATATCATCAGATGCCATTTCTTCTTCTGGACCCTCGCCGCCCGCATCTTCATCACCGCCTTCACCACCTTCACCGCCAGACTCAGGAAGCTTTGCTTCTTCAATTTGAAGATCTATAAGCTTATCCTCCATCTTTCCTTTTTCTATCTCGTCTATTTGCTTATCAGTTAGCCCAAGAATTGTCTTTCTTAAAAAGTTTCTATCAACCATTCCTTCAGGTGCATTTCCTGCTATCTCAAACCTAGATCTAAAAAGCTCGAGTTTCTGCTGTTGTGCAACTGTAGATGGATTAGAAAGGCTTAGACTAAAATCTAAAAGATCTTCACCCTCGAACCCAAAAGTATAAAGATGAATTATTGCGACTTTGTTTAGTTCAGAAATTATTGTTCTCTGAATTTTATTAATTGCACGGGAGAATCTTATGTCTTCCTGTGCAAGTGTGGCTTTTGCGCCTAGTCCTTCATCATAGCCAAGATAGGCTTTTGGAATCTTAAGCGCTGCAAAAAGCTTCTTTTGAATATACTGAACATCTTCAATTGCAGTAGCATTTTGACCACCTGCTAGGGTGTCAATAGTTGTGCCTGACTCAGAGCCACGGACAGGAAGATAGTAATCCTCATCAACTGAAAGTGGGTTATATCTCAGGTCAACTCTTCCCGTGTTCTTATCAACAACCTGTGCCCTCTTTAATGTTGACTGAACCTGCTCCATATAATTTGGAATATCTTCTGGCGGGACATTTCCTACGTCTATTTTAAAAACTCTTCTCTCTGGAGATCTAACAACACGATAGACTAGCATTGCGTCTTCCACAAGAATTAACTGTCTCCATATTCTTCTAGCTGATTCAAGAACAGAAGATCCGTATGGAAGAAATGCATCATTTCCAAGAAGCCTAAAGTGAGTTACTTGCCAATTTTCTAAAACTTGGTTGCCTTGTGTTACCCATCTGTATCTAACAGCCATTGGATCTTGTGGGTCGAAACCCTCTTCTCTTTCTATCTCATTGACTGGAATTGGCAAGACGTTTATGACACCATGCTCTGGGCTTAAATCGTTAAAAAGAAAAAAGTCTCCGTACTTACAGAGATTTCTTACCCAAGATGTTAGATTAAATTCAATATTAATCGTGTCAAGAAAAAGATCTTCAAGAAGCTGCTTAATTTTAGGATTTTCTGAATGTATGTGTAGACAGTGTCCATTTTCATCAGTAGCGGCAGACTCTTCAGCGTATACATCCAGAGCACTTGCTATTTCAGGTGTATACTCCATCTCGCTGAAATCAGAATATCTAGCCATTCTGTCATATGTTCCATATGCACTCATCGCAGTGCTATAGACGTGGCTTTGAGTCTTTCCAAATACGTCAAACGCAGAAGAAGGGCTGTCACCTCTAGTTGCCTTAATTCTTCTCTTTACAACCGGTCCGCTTCTAAATAGCTTTGTCAGCCTTCTAAAGAGACCTTCTCTATTACTTTCTGCCATGAATATCTCCAGATCAAATATACTATAATAGTCGATCTACATAAATTATTTATACACCCAATCATATTCAGGAGGTATAATGTTCCTTTCTCCCCACTTATCTTGCCATTTTCCTGGCTTTTTTCCATCTGTATCTGTCCTTACTGGGTTATAAGGTCTTGCTTCTGTGAGTGCACCTGGCATATCCCTGGGCATATCGAAAGTATTCTGCTTTACAGACATAGCCTCCAGCATTGCCTTATTTAAGGCTGCTGAATTTCTACTATGATCAGATGCTGAGTCATAAAGCCATAGGCCTATTGCAAGGCTCATGACAAGATCGTCATTATAGTTTCCCCGCATTGCCTGAGCCCTGTTCCCTTTCCAGATAAAGGTCTTCATTTCTTCATAAAACCTAGAAGAGTAGATTCTAATCTGTTTATTTCTAATAACCTCTTCAAGCTTTGTCAAGATCATTCCGCGTGTCTTTCCGCTGGTAGTGAATCCTGCTATAGATGTATCTCCAGGTGGGATATAGTCACCAATTGTAACAGCTTTTCTTCGCCTGTAATAAAGTGCTGGATAGTTTAAGTCTTTTAGCTTTATAATTGTAGCAAATCCATAGCTGTTATTTTCTGGACATACAAGAGCTTTATTGTATTTCAAACCAAACTGATTGATAAGAACAGCGAAGTCATCTGGGGGAATTTTTCCCTTATACTCAGCCACTACTTCTCCCTCATCAATATCAATAATATGAAAGGAGGAATAGTCCTTAGAATCACCTCTTGCAACATCTGCAGATAATACATACCTGTGATCTGATAGTGGGTACTTCCATATCCAGACACTCATGTCACGCCCGTCTCTGTCAATTGGACTTCTTATCTGTGAGTGAAGGTATTTTAAATCTTCATCAGTAAGAAACGTTTCCCCAGAAGAAGCAAAGTCACAAAGATACTCTTGTGCAACCTTTCTAGCAGAAAAGTTTCTCGTTTCTTTATCAAACCATTCTTGATCTCTTTCTGGGTGAACATCCCATGGAAGTCTGATAGCTTTGAACTCATTTAGCCCAGCCTCAGCATTTGTAAAAAGCTCATGATATTGACCGCCAACTCCGTTAGGTGTAGACAGAATAACGACTCGACCACCTGTTGAAATTGTGGGATATAATCCCATCCAAAGCTCGTCAAAATTTCTAACAAATGCAGCCTCATCAACGATAAGCAAAGACAGTGCTTCTGATCGTCCAGCATCCTCAGAGGTTGGGATAGCTTTAATTGATGATCCATGACTAAACTCTAAAAGCTGCTTATTATTAGTAACAATTTGAGGAAGAACTAGCCACGGTGGCAGATTTCTTATCATTGTTTTAACTTTTTTAATAAAGTTCTGAGCAACACTTAGCTTTGTTGCAATAACAAGAATATTCTTATCTTTTTGAAAGATTGCCAGCCATGTAGCGTATGCAGCCGTTAAAGTAGAGAGGCCTAGCTGTCTGGACTTGACTATTATTGAAAATCTATTTTGAATAAAGTCATCTACACATTGATCCTGAAATGGATATGTGTCAAAGGGTATTAAGCCTCTGACTGGATGCTGGATCTTGGTATATTTGTTAAAGAAGTATACGGGATCCTTTCCGCACTTAATGATCTCTTTAATCTGTCTTGACTTATTTGTGGACGCCATTATTCCACGCGAAAAGTTGTTATTCTCTTATAGTATGCATTTCTTCTAGGTGAAAAGGCAGATGCAGTAATTACATCAACAACATCTCTTGAATTTAGCTCCTTAACTTTTAGCGATCTATCTGCTCTAGACTTAAATTCTTTTTTTATGCTTTTCATATAGTCGTTTATTAGCTTTATCGACTCCTCTTCATGCCTCTCAGCAAGCTTTCTTGTCTCATATACAGAACCTAAGTTTACAATTGTCATGTACGTAACAGAAAATTTATCATCCTGCAAGCTTGTTTTAATTGATACCGTTGGAGACATAACTGTTGAAGACTTTCCAAATGTTGTATCACAAATATCTCCCAGTATATTGACTTCTCTAAAGTTTAACATAGTTGTTTACTCCTTCTTCTATATATTTTCTACAGAGAGAAAGAAATAGAATCAGTAGCTCTTCTATTCTTTTCTTCTTTTATTTTATTGGCTTCTGGTCGCCATCCACTAAGCCAGGCATCTTGATTTCCATCTGCCCATAATGATCCACAAGAAAAACAGCAGCTATATTTTTCATAATACTGTCTATCTAATTCACCATTCATACAGATTTCACATAGCTCACAAAAAATAGGAACAACCTTAAAGGACTCAATAGGCTTTATAATAGTAAATCCAAGCCTATGGTTAATTTGAATAGTGTCGTTTGAAATTTTAGTTGTACGTGATTTTGGCATCTTTTCCGCTAGATAATATATCTAAAGTATTGTCAACAGCATCTTTAACTCCATCAACATGAGAAATTATCATAATATTTTTAAACCACTTTCTCATAGAATCCAAAAGCCTATTGCATGCTGCAACATTGTTCTCATCTAGTGTACCAAATCCTTCATCAATAATAAATACATCAGGCTTGGGAAGTGATGACACATTAATCAGTGCAACTCTTATAGCCAGAGAAGATATCATCTTTTCCATTCCAGAGCCAAGTTCAATAACTCTTCTAGAGTCTCCATAATTTATAAATACATCCATTGAGTTGGTGTCTGAATCAGCTTCTAGCTCAACTGTAAATCCCATCACACCCTGAAGAATCTTTGATATTTCATTATTGATGTAGGGTAGTTGAGATTTCATAATAAGTCTTGGAATTCCTTTTTTTGACACACCTTGCATAATCAGATCGTAGACTTCAAGCTCAGAAGAAATTTTATCTGACTCTAGCTTCTCATCTCTTAGATTTGCAAGCCTCAGTTCAAACTTTCCAGCCTGCTCAACAAGCGATATTCTCTTAGCATCTACTTGTGTTATTTTTTCCAAGATTTCAGAAATTTTCTTCTTTAGTTTAATTGCAACGCTGCCCTCTTCATCATCTACTACGTGTATTTCCATATTTGCAAGATCATCACGAGATCTATCTAGCTTTCTTTTCAGCTCACTAATTTCACTTTCTATTTCATGAACTCTAATTTTTGTAGATGAAATGGAGACCCTAAGAGAAGATTCTTTACCAATTAGGCTGTCATATCTTTTAATCTTCCCTTCAAGATCTTGTGATTCAAGAGACTTAATTCTCCTTCTTGACTCTCTGGCCTGAGAACTTAAAAGAGATATTAGGTCTTTTTGATCGTCTATTTTAAGCTTATTTTTATGAGAATCCTTAATAAACTTACAGCTAGGAAATTCACTGCCACATGGAATTCCTTCTAGCTTTTTAACAGATTTTTCTTGATTTTTTAATATAGTCTTCTGTCTGTCAATCTCATGCTCTAGCTTTAAAAGATCTGTCTTAGTAGATCTTAGTGTCAAGAGATCTTCCTTAATTTTATCAAGTGGAAATTGAGACTTAACAGAATCAATCTTAGAAATCTTATCCTCTGAACTAGAAATTGATGCTAAAAGGTTATCTAGATCTTTCTTAATTTCAGTAATCGATGCTAGCGTTGAAGATATTAAATTTTTCTGATTTTTAATATCAGACATGGTGACAACTTCTCGATCAGGAGAAACAGCAAGTTGTATTTTTAATTCCTGATGCTGTGATCTTAGCTTATTTAAGAGTATTTCAAGATTTGATATCTTACCCCTCTTGTCCTTTATTTGTTCTTCTTGAACTTTTATCTCAGTATCCCAGTCAATCTTTGGCAGATTCTTTGCCCTAAGTCTGATCTGAGAAGACTCCTCCTTTGCCATGAAAAACATCTGATCGAATATTTCTAAATCAAGAAATTTATTTAAAATATTTTTTCTAGAAGTAGCCTTTTCCTTAATAAATGCATTCATCTCTCCCTGAGATGATAGAGAAGTTAATAGGAAGTCATCAGAAGATCCAATCAAGCTTTGAATAATCTTTTCTGTGTCTCTTCTTTGCTCTCCAGACATGTCTTCTATTACAAACCCATCTTCATTAATCTTTGATAGAGAGAGATTTGTAGTTGAATACACATGTCCCTTTCTTGCTTGGTGCTTAACAGTGCTTCTTTCAATTCTATATCTGATACTGTTTACATCAATATCAACCTGTGCGTGACAGTGCTTCTTTCTAGTGTTGATAATGTGAATATTTTTAATACTCCCTCTATCAGTAGTATTATACAGGCAATACATTAGAGATCCAATTATAGAAGATTTTCCTTGTCTATTTTTTCCAAATATTCCTGTAATTCCACCTAGCTTATCAAAGTTTAGTAAATTACCCTTACCGTATCCAAAAGTATTATCAAATCCTAGACGTCTAATAGACCATCTAATATTTCTAGATACAGACTCTTTTTTTGAGATTTGACTTATGTAATTGGAAATCTTTTCTTCAATTTTTTCCCACGTATCATTAGAGATATCTGTATTCTCATAGTAATTTCTCATAAGCCGCTGATGGACAGAAAAATCTCTAAGATTTTTCTTTGAAAAAGACTCACCATCTGTTTCAATTATTCCTGGATCAACTGCGTGATCCATTTTAAATACAATCTCTGTTGCACTTTTTTGATCCTTTAGGCGTTTATACAGTGTTGTAATGTCAGACTGATGTATTTTTCTATCAGATCTGATTCTAAACCTAGATCTATCAAACAGGCTTCCAGTTAGTGCAAGAGTAGAATCTACACTTCCTAGCCAGTCTATTGTAACAAAGGGCTGCTTGTGCTGAATTTCATAGAACTTGACGTCAAAATCGTCTTTAGATCTAATATCCCAAAATAAGAATCCTTTTCCTGGATCTTCGCCATAGTTTTGTTGAATTGATGAGCCACAGTATGCTATTGTCTTTTCTTCATTTAAAAACTGAGATTTATGAATATCGCCTAAGAGTGCAAAGTCATAGTCAGAAAAGAATTCAAGATCAACTTCACCCTCTATCTCCCAGTCAATGTCTGTCTTAGAGCCCCAGACACCTCCATGATAAAGTGCAATATTTACCTCATCTTTAACAGGTGTAACATCCTTCCACCCCTCTTCGTCAAAGCATGAAAAGACGCACCAGTTAAACCCTGTTACACCCGTAGGGTAAACGCCTGATTCCTTATAGAGATGAACTCTGTGATTATCCAGAGCTGACAGGATTGGACTAATAGCATCCTGGCGATCTCTATTGTTAAGAAGGCCATCGTGGTTTCCTAAAATAACATGAACTTCACATATTTTAGACAGCTCAGTAAACCACCAGCAAAGACAATCAATCAACTCAGGAGAAATCCCCTGGGTCTTAGAATGAACTATATCCCCACCTATATAGATAACATCTGGGTCGAGTTCCCTAACTTGCTTTATAAAAGCTGAGAACGACTCTATGTATTCTTCATGACGAGAAAGTCCACGCCAGTGGACATCTGCTATGTGGACTATCCTCATATAATTTATATTATTCTATTGGGCTCTCATTGTACAAGGTACTAGCCTTTCATTCTATTAAGCTTGTACTCAAGATAGTGCTTAATTTTTCCAATATCATTATCCATTACAGATATTTTTGATTGAACCCATTCAGGAAGATCATCGTCGTCATGGAGCATATCGTGAAGGCTTTGAGCATATCTTGCAACCTTGAATAGCTGGCTCCTTGTCATTCGTGCCTCTCTATCTCCTGAAGGGCTGTCACCATAGCTTAGGTTTCTTCCGTCTTCATCATGATCAGAATGCCTTGCACCACATGGTCCGACAGGATGACCCAGTTTACATTTTTTACAAGTAGGGTTTGGTGACTGTCCCGGGATGTCTCTTTCTGGCTGAAGGCCTAAGACATCAGGCCTTGAAAAAACAGCATCCTCTTCAAGATCTGCCATTACTTCTCTAATAATATTTCTTAGCTGAGACTTGCTTATCTTCATCTTATTCCTCTCGCATACAAAGATAAATATTATGAACTAGAGAAGAGATCCACTTCTAATGGCGCCAATTCTCATCTTAAGCCTCTGATTTGGATTCCAGGGTGCGGATTCTTTCTTAATATTTTTAAACTCTTCTTTTGACATGGAGCCAACATCTGAAAAATCACCCAAGCACGCCATTCTAACATCACACCCATAGGAAGTTAGAAGCTTAGCTATTTCCTGTTCTTTTATTTTCATATCTGAATCCATTGCTAGAATGACTGGTGTTTGATTGGATACAATTCTAGAAAATAAAAGGTAGTCATCTCTTAAGCTTGACCCTAACATGCACGTAGAGTTTTCTCCTGCTTTAAACATGTCAAATGGACCTTCAACAATGACAAGCTCTTTTTTCCAGTCGATATCAATCTCATTAAAGACAATATTCTTTTTATTGTTGTTGGAGTTGATATACTTTCTTCTAACCCCTCTATCAACAGCCCTGGTTACAAAATAATTTAACTCACCAAATAAATCAAAAGAAGGAACTATTACCCTCCTTTTAAACCTTCCGCTTCTTGAAGTTCCAAGCCTATATCTCCAAAGATCTCTCTCACATAACCCACGAGATCTAAGATACGATATGCATGATCTTATGTCCGGATCTATTGATTTTTGAAAATCTGCTAAAAGAATAAAATCTTCAGGAAGTCTAATTGCATCCTTGTCTTCAATAATTGAAATCTTATCTATTGTAGAACTAGATCCAGAATACTTTAAAAAAACCTCTATATCATCTCTTGTTCCGTGCTTCTTTAGAACAGAAAGTATTGTCTTCCCTTTTAGCCCACATGACCAGCAATGGCATTGCCATGTATCTAAATTAACATAAAACTTCTTTTTATTTCCCTTGCCGCACTGTGGGCAGGAAAATATAGCGTTTTGCTGCTTTCTATCAAGTTCACATGAGCCAAAGACTCGTCTTAGAAATGATATCTTTTGTGTAAATGTAACCACAATAATATCATAACACAACTTGATATTATTTTCAAATAATTAATCCTGCTCTTGAAATCACGTATGCGTCTGCCATGTCATAGCTTATAGGATCTAAAACGCACTGATTTTTTCGAGGTCCGCTTTTTAAAATTTTTGTAGGCCATTTGAAGTCATCTAGCTCACCTGATGCCCATTCTATGATTTGATCTTTTGTAGGCTTTCCGCCGTCCTTTTTTCTTTTTATCTTTATTCCGAGAGCCTTTCTTGCCGTGTTTACGTTTATGAACATTGGAGAAAAGTAAAACTCTTCTTGTGCAAGGTAGCTAACAATTCCATTAAATCTTGCAAGTGTTAAAAGTGTCTTTGCAGAAGAAAGGCCAGGCCTAAACGCCTGTAAATTTTCTTCAATACACACCTTTTCAATTCCATATTCAATATTCAATCTGGATAATTCACGTCTAACTTTTTGAGCTTTCTTAAATATTGTCTTATCTTTTGATAGGACAACAGATCCCATGTCAATTAAATTACCACTTGGCCCAATAATACACCAACCTGTGCAACTAGTAGATATATCAAGTCCTAAAATCATTAGAAGTCCATCTTAACTCTAAAGAGAAAGTCATCATCATCTCTCTTAACTACAGGTTGTGCAAGATTTGCCTTCATAATTACATTCATATTATCATCATGAAAGTATATTCCAGTTATATAGACAAACTCTGAATTAACATCATTTGCATCAAGTGATGCAGAAAGAACCTTAAACCCGGGATTAGATGAGCTATTAATTAATCCAGGCTGACAGGGTACATTTACTGACATTACATGGATGTTTTGCTCACCGCTAAAAGAAGCTTCAAATTGATTTTTTCCAAAAAGATTTAAGTGTGGAGATTTAATTAAGACTATTCCCTCGTCGTAGAATATATTTCCTACGTTGTTGTATGTGGCCTGTTCTGTTAGGCAGTCCGCTCTATATAGAGATCCATGACCGTCATCTTTTAGAGTGATACTTACCTTTCCTCTTGATCCAGAAATATTTTTATCAGTCAGTGTAAATGTTCCAGGCTGAATTCTATTTCCATAAAATAGGTTTGGAATATTGAATATAACAATCTCATTGCTTGATGGGTCTCTTGTTGCTTGATAAACTAAAAAGTGATTGTCAGCAGTTCCTTCAAGAACCTTTCCATCAGGCCTGTCAGGAGACGCCAAGAATAAACCTCCATCAGAGCTAGTATAGTAAGCTAAAGCATGCGAAATTCTGAAAGGGTCGTGAACATCAGTAAGGGGTATGTTAGCGGGTCTAGCTGTAAACATATCGCTTAGATTTATTAGACTGGGATCAAAGTTACCATAGTCATCTCTATACAGATATCCTTCAGATGATGATGTTATTAGGTCTGAGGTGTCTGATCCTGTATATAGCAGTCCATAGCTTGGCTGAAACTTTCCATTATCGTTTGGAAGAACTGATAGCGATCTCTTTCTTAGTGAAGCTGTTTGAAATAGCCAGTCAGACACCTTTCTTTCAGATGGTTCATCCCCATCATAATCTCCCTTGACATCAAATTGAGATGAAGCAGTAAGGAATAAAAGGCGAGGATAGACATCGTTGACAATATCTTTTGTAAAATTCTCAAGATTGATCAGTGTAGCATCAACAGTCATTGAAAGACCAGCGTTGAACGGCATTGACATATACGGCTGTACAAACTTATCAGTAGGATAGCTAACACCGTCTAATGCGCCGCCAGTATCAACAAAATCTTGCCTGCGTGATGATGAAAGAGCATTTGATAAAAATCTTCTATCATGCTTCTCATAAGTGAAGAATGGAGGAACATAGAAAAGAAGATCAGATAGATCATCTGGCCCTCTAATCGAGCTAGAGTATATCTGTGTATCTGTTCTATACGTTGAAAATATCTTAAGGTCGTGGACTTCTGCATTTAGTGGGTGGTTAAAGAAGAACCCCTTTGGATCTCCTAGCTCAATTGCTGGATCAGTACTGTTTCTGCCGTCCCAGGTTGACACCCTAGGTCTAAGTGTAAATCCTTCATTTTTTCTTGCTGTGAGATTAAAGAATCTCTCTATTGTTGTTGCATTAGATCCTGTGGAGTTTGAACCCTCATAGAAGTTACCAATAAATAATGCATTTGGATCTGCTCTTCCTGCTGGAAATCTATCCCCTATTGCACGCCCAGTGCCGTCTTCTGCTTTAGTGTTTTGATTAACAATTGGCCTGATGCTTGAAGAAGAGTCAATTGTAAATTCTGATACTGGATCTCCGTCTATGACAAAGCTACCTGTTCCACTATTGACCTTCGGGCTCCACCGAATTGCAACATGGTGCCAGTGATCCTTCTTGAGTGAGTTATCTGGTGAAACCCACGCGTACTTAAACGGTTCAGATTTATAATTTGCTGAATTGTTTAGATATATCGGTCTATCACTATCCTTGACAATCTTAAATCTTGAAGGAGGATATTCTGCACTTTGTGAGAGCTGAAGAAGAACCCTGTATCCGCTTGCAGATCCATCTGGTGCCTTTAGTGACCCTGTAACAAGACTGACAGCGTACGCGCCACTCATGTGATAGATTGTTCCAGCTTTAAACTCTCCCTTCTTAACACCTGACGATGTTTCATTTGTATATCTTGGATTAATATAAAAGTCAAACGTAAATGCAGTCTCAGGAGCATATCTTCCATCAAATCTTTTTCTTCTTACCAGCTCTTGGGCATCACCAGACCACACCTTATTTAGAGACCCAGTAGGACAAGGGTATATTAGGACTGAGCTTGATAGTGCATGGGTAGGATAGAGATTTTGATCACCGTTTGAAGATGTAAAGAAGTTAAGAGTGTGGTAGTTTGTATATGCGTAGTTGGGATGGCTGATTTTTGCTCGATTTCCTTTCAGCAGTATATTTCTTATCTGGTTCTTAACAATTCTCCTATTTGCAGCAAAGCTTCCTGATATGCGATTCCTATCCATGGGTTTAGTATTAAATTGCTCGTCGTCCTGAAACAGGAACGGCGGCCTAAATCTCTCAATATTAAATACTTTTGAATTTTTAGCCGATGGTGACATCGACCTTACTGCTTTCATGTATCCTATATGATCAGGTGGATCTCCATGAGAATTTAAATTCTCAATTCCAGTGTGCGGCCAGTCTGTCGCATACCCTAGGTAGCTCTGAATATCAGTAGTTGTTCCTGATAGCTGCTGGGCTGAATAGAGGTTTATAAGTAGAGCAGACTTTTCTTCATCATACGCAACACTGGTAGGGTCAAGCTCTCTAACGCTCTTTGACACCCTATTTGTCCTTGCAGACAGGCTAACCTGGCCCATAGTCCCAGTAGGGCTTGTAATTCCAGAGGCCATAACGGGCTCTTCGTTTACACTATCTACAGAGGATGAGACAAACACCCTTTTTGGGTGAGTTGTCACAGTGACCTTTTCAATCAGGTCCCTTGTAATTTTGATAATTGCCATGGGCTAAACCTCCAGTAGGACTAGAAGTCAAGCCTAATCCTGAAAGTCAGGTCCTTCTCGTCATTCTTCTCAACAGGTCTGCTTAGCTTGGCAACTGCAAGAAGATTATTTCTTCCGTCATATAAGCCAATAGTGCTAACGAATGAGAATGTTCTCTGTGTAGTTTCCTCTCCTTCGTCAATCACGTTTATTCTTCCAGTGCTGTCAGTAAACGTTGGGTTAGAAGAGTAGTTAAACTCATCAGATCCAGCTCGGCAGAAGATCAATGTTGAATTAATATTTGTCACATTTTGAAATGTTATTGCAGTAAGTGATCCTGACTGGAATCTAACAGATGCAAAGTGATCTAGAATGTTATCCATTGAAGCTGATACGACAAAGTCTGGAATAAATTTGGCATTATTATTTCCGTACTCAGCGGCATCTGCTGCACCTATTGGAGCTGCTGGTCCAAATCCAAGAATTGTCTGTCCTGAAGCTGCATCGTCAAAAGCTGCAGGAGACATGGCATCAATAACGCCAGAGGCAGCCTGAGAAGCTGATATTGCCTGTCCGAGATCTAGAAGACCTATTCCCATATCGTAGAATAGAAGGCCAACATTTCTATTTGTGTTAGATGAGTCAACTATGTTTCCAACCTCGCCGCCTACTGACGTCTCCTTGGCTGTGGCTGACCCGATATCAGTGTAGATGGCTGATCCTGACACAGTTGGAAGGTTAATGTTTGGACCCATGTTTCCTGACATCTGTGACTGTCCTGAAGCGCTTGGGTCTCCTGGTGCTCTAGATGCAGATTGATAAAACTTCATAGCGAAAGTTTCACGCTTAATCCTGTCTCTAGAGAAAAGCCTCTTGAATGTAAAGAAGAGTGCGTGATCAATTCCGTTTGCAGTTGGAGGCTGGGTTGTATCAAAAGGAGTTGTGAATTGATACGATGCATCACCTAAAAGAAGCTGAGCAAACTGTCTATATACGTTTATCTTTTCTCTCATCATTAGAGAGTTAGAGGGAAATAGTAGCTTTCCTGCACTATCCTGTCCAGATGAGGCTGCAGCTACATCAGAACTTCCTGAGTATGCACCGTATGTAATATCAAATACTGGGTTTGCTGTCTGAAGTGTATAGTCTTGATCGTACACAGTTTGAAAAAGAGATGATGTTACACCTGGACCGACACCTCCGGTAACGAAAACCTGATACTTCTTTCTAGTTGTTGATCCGGAGATATCCTCCTGAATAATGTCGACCAGCTGATTTAAAACAGACTTGCTAGTCTTAATATCAGCTGCGGAAATTTCTTTAAATGTAGCCATTCTTTATCTCTTGCAAATTATGATGTCTTGTTAATCTTAACAAGGAGGTTCTTTGATGCACCAGATTGCTGCCCTGTAATGGTGATATATGATCTAATAGTAGTCTTATCTCCTGCAACACCGTATGTGTCAAATAGTGAGGTTGTCAAGGATGATTTCACCTGTATGGTAGGTGCAATTGATGACCCGCCTGTAACAGTATCAAGAGCAGAGGATCTTGTGATTAGGTATGTTGCAATATTCTCTGAGCTTATTGCAATAGGTCTTACTCCAGATAGCTGAAGAAATAAATTATTCATTTGGACCCTAAATACCTGATCAACAAGCTCAACTGGTACTAGCTGATCGCCTCCAATTGACTGCTTAATTGTAGGTGTAGAGCTTCTAGTATTGACAATATTAAGTGTAATTGTATCTGAAGTTACACCATCCAGAGTTATCTCTGGAAGTCTAATAAGATTTGGAACAGAAATACTTCTAAGTCTAAACTTTTGAGAAAGATTTCCTCTAGTAATTCCTTCTAGAATTGGTGTATTTTTTTCAACCTTTTCTTTTCCAACTGTTCTTCCAAACTTTTGTATGATTGAATAATCAACTTCATCGTCTGAAAGTGCAAACTTAACTATAGAGAAACTTCCATCATTTCTAGCTAGAAGCTCCCTTCCCTTGTCTGTAAGAACGGCATCTAATATGATATTATTAGTGCTATGATCAAGAAAACCCATTTTTTACCCCTGATTGTAAATATATCGCTTTGTGTGTTATCCAGTAAAATAATTCTACTCAGACATCTATTAGAGTTGCAACCTTTGTTGTGACAGAATAGTCTACTCCCTCGCCAACTTCAAACAAGTTATCCCTAGTGTCCTTAACATAAATATCAATTAGTTTTGATTTCTGGTTATCTAGATTCATCATAGATAATTTATAGCTTGGATTATCATCGCTTGTTGCCATAATATTAAGATCATCTCCGTCTGAGTTTGTAACTGTTAAGTACTCTGGATCAAAGTAGATTGTTAATTGATTAAATCCAGATGTCTTTATTGTATCTTTGAACAGGTCATTTCTTAGATATAGATTTGGATATGGAATAGGTGCACCTGATTTTGACAAATATGAAACAATAAGCCTAGACTTAAATTTATCATATGATACACTAAACTGAGCAGAATAGTTTGAACAAAGACCCCTTGCGTCCACACTAGCTATCGAATAGATATATAAAGAATTGTGATTAAAATCCTTATCCCTATAGAGAAGTTGAGGCGAATCTGCAACCTGTATTAGAGCGCCGGATAATCTTGCTATTGTGCTTTGAACAAGAGAGTCTGGATCTGGTATCTCTGTTGTCTTTGTAAGTGTAGTTGAGTCATTAAAGTAGTAATTTTTAATTAGCTGAAATGGAGATGATGTATCAAGCCTTCTAAATACTCTAAACTCTTTTACATCTCTTTGTCTATTTACTGGCATTGACCACGCTATGTCTAGTGATTCTGACTTTCCATCCCAGACGAATTCAATATCTGTAGGTGGGGGTGGTGGAATTCTTTCTATGCATATAGATGTTGCAGTCTTACTAGGCCTGGATGCTATTAGAACACCAACTACGACAGATTGATTTCTTGATTCATTTCCGGGATATACATTAATTGCACTAAATTCAAGATAAGCAATTGTTCTAACTCTATATCTGTACCCCCTTCCATACATAATGTTTGGATCAATTGCGTCACCAGATAGGGGATTTTCAATTATAATTGGATCTAGTGTGAGTACATTTCCAGATTCATCAACCTCGTCCTTTTCAATAAGGTATCCGACGACCCTTGCTGAATACTGGCTACCATCTGTCTGGTCAGCCATGTTTTGAGAAATTTTATATGTGACGGGCTCTGCACTGATATCATAGTCATCATCACTTAGTGACCCAGCAGTGTTTGCTGTAACTGCTGCAGTTGATATTGAAGAAAGTATACTCTTTACTGTATTGAACTCTTCAAAGTATGAACTTCCCCCATCCTTAGACCATGCATTTCCGCATCTTCCTGCGAGAACGTTACTTACAGAAATCCCTAGGTCAAAAACTGTCGAAGTATTAGAGAAGCTATCGTTAATAAGAGCTGTCCTATCTTCAGACTGATTAAAAAAGCTTAGGTCACCCACAGACTGATAGCTTGCAAGAGCTGTCCTTAAAGTCTCTTTTGCATTTGAATCCAGCCCAGTAGAAGATCCAACAGCTTCAAGATATGAATTAACAACATCGAGATTTGAATCAGATGACTCATTAGATGTTGTAGATGATGCAAATTCAAATTCAATCTCTGATGAGTTTATTGCTATCTTTGCAACATCTGTCAGCTTTGTCAATCCTTCTGCATCCTGCAATCCAATTCCGCTATACTGATTACTGGTCATAATATCCTCAAAGAGAATATTTTCAACATTGTCTGCTATACTAACTGTAAAGTCTACAACTTCTAGCCTGTCCTCATCTGAATCTATTACAGATCTAAGCTCTTTTGGAGACCATGAAATTTTATTAAATCTAGGAAGCCCAACTTCAACAAGCTGTGCCCTTCTTTCAGACTCAGATGCATCATCGCTTAAAGTTGTAAATGATGTCCGAGACTCACCATCAACAACGACATCTCTAGAAGTAGTCTCATCTGCAACAAAGTAATTGTATTGAAACTCACTAGATACATTGTCTGGGATTGGTATGTCAGACTGATTGACTCCCTTGCTTGGCATAGATGAATAAGCTGATTCGTCTATCAGGTCATCATATATTGAAAATGATGATATTGTCATATCTTTTCTCCTTGATCCATTGTTACTACCGCTGTGTTTCTCATGTGTTATCTAGATCACTTTGATATGGAAGAAGCTCTACAGTAACAAAAAAGCTAAATACTTCAGATAAATATGTCGTACCAGTCATTGGATAGACAGCTCCATCCTGAAGATATGCAACTGTATCTTCAGATGTTTCTTCATAATCTATTTCAAAACCATCGGGATCGACAAGAATACAAAATACTCTCTCAAATAATGTTGGACAAAAAGCCTGATTTAGATATTTCTCAGGACTGAATAAAAATGACTGCCTAAGCTTGCTTGCAACATTTTCAGATGAAGATGTTGCAAGATCTAGATCACCAAATGCACCAGCATCTATTCCCTCAGCAACCATTGATAAGATATCAGATCTTACTTGATTATAATACCCATCGCTAGAGCTTTGAACTCCCATACTTAGGCTTAAATTTTCTGCATTTCCAGTATACCCAGTAATAAAATCAAAATCAGCTTGTTGAGTACCAAGCCCGCCACCATCAACTGAGGATGCATAGCTGCAACCCTTTTCAAAGAGTGGAAATGCCCTCTCATTTACATCTATTCCACCGATAATTTTTAAGTACTCCTTAAGAATATAGTCTTGTAGGTGATTTCTATTAATCTCATCTGCATTAATTGAAATAGGGCCATCGTTCGCGTCAGGCCCGAGATCTGTGACTGAGGGTGCAGTGTTATATTCGTCTCCTCTTTGGATAAAAAAGTCCCATGTCAAGTTTGGATAAAGTCCTGTGAAAGTAGATGATTTTTCATTAATTGATTCAGAGCTAGAATCATCTGCCGATGTTCCTGGAAATGTCCCATCCGGTTGATATCCTCCTGTGCCTGCTCCTAAGCCCGAGTCCAGCGCGGACTTGTCATGGGCAGAGGTAGACCAGGCTTCGTCGCATGCAGCTGCTAGAGTTTCTGCGCTAACATCTATTGCAGAAGACATTGGATCAAGCCCCCCGTATGTTCTAGTCGATGAAAGAAGCCTTGTGTCAAATATATAATTTCTTGGCTTATACACAACATCACCTCTATCCAGATCCTTCTTATATACCTTGATGCTAATGTGAGGACTTGATGAGTAATCTTCTGGCTCATAGCCATCATAGCTAGCATAGTTCTCTGCCTCCTCTCTTAGCTTTTCAATTAGGCCGTGGGGAAGACCGACTGTTAAAATTTCAAGCCTATCATCATCAGGATCTCCCTTTGATGTTGAGAACTCACCGGACTCCAATCCGTCTTCGTGTGTAGATGGATTAGGCTGAAGAAGACCGAGCCCAGGAATAATTCTATTGCTTAGGATTTTTGAAGGAATTACCTCACAGCTTGGTATGAGAAGATCTCTAGAGCTAGCTGTCTTTCCATCTTCACTAAGATCTTCATCAAAAAATCCTGCTGATGATATTGTTCTAGACCCCTCTCTTAAATTTTTAACAAGGCTGTATGCCTCAGAAGTCATACACGCGCTAAACATGGCAGATAGTGCATCATCGTAGCTTATTGACATTCCCTCATTTGCTACTGCATTTTTTGCTGAGAGATCACAATAATCTAGATAGTGGATATGGGAGGATGGGTTGGTAGTAAAGCTAAGAATGTCTTCGTATTTTGAATTAATAACGTTTCCAACTGCGACAAGTGCCTCAGACATTGCTTCACATCTAGTGTACTCCTTTATAAGCCCTGCATGAATGTCTCTTATGGACTCCTCAATTGTGATATCGTATGCTTCACCAAATGCAGAGTTTAGTGCATTTGAAATATTTGTACCATACCCGTTTACATTAACTGAATCATTCAAGCTGTATAGACCGCCTCTAGAGAATTTTGCGCAAGCTAGCGCGAGCTGTGTTGTTCTTGCTGTGTCTAGTCTAAGCACCGTGTAAAATTCAGCATCAAAAGATGCCTGTTGGATAAATGTTGGGCTTCCTCTTGAGAAAAGATCACCCTTTGTGGGTGGACCGCTTCCATCGGTAGACCGACCTGTCACCTCCTGAAAAATGGCAGACTCCTCTCTCTGTCCAATGGGTATGACGCTCAAATCGCCTGCAAGAACCTGTGTCTGAAATCCACCGCTGTTTGTAATCTCAATTGAAGAAAGTAAATCTCCGATTATGTAGCAGTAAGCTCTTCTACGAAGAGTGTCTGTGTAGCCTCTAAAGTCAGTAATTATATCTATTGGCTCATCACTTCCTCTGAATTCTTCTTCGAGAACTAGGCGTATTCTCTCATCATCTTTATCTGTTAGAGCTATTCCTTCAAAATCATCACCAACAAATTCAGAATAAAATCTTAATAGCGTCAGATCGGGTAGGTCAAATATTGAACCCCTTGAAGTGCTTGTATCAATTGTTAAAAGTGCAAGGCCAACAGGAGATCTCATAAGACCGACCCTGTCTTTAATAATAGATTTTGGGCTTGTCATAGCTGTTGAAAAATCTTCCTCCTCTGATGTTACCTGTATATTATCAACAGTTCTATGTGCAACATATCTCTTTACCCCTGAACTTGACCAGTATGCTTCATCCTGTATTTCGAGGATGCCGACGCCATCTCCAGCATCTGATACATCTAGTATTTTTTCTGTCAGCTCTAATGCCAGATTGTAGAAATCGTCATAAGATCGCTGAATTGCATCAATTTCTGAATCGACTTCTTCAGCAACATCTTCATCTTCTATCACACCTGTTCCGGAAATAGATGACTTAATTATATCTTCCTGCTTCTTATAGAGCCTTCTCGCATCTAAAAACTGACTTAACAGGTGCGCAATTTCACTATTGCTTCCAGCCTCAATGAATATTGCAAGTCTAATGAATTCAAGCTCATCTACAGGATCTCGTGTAATTTGCTCTGTCTGATCTGACACATCACTCCAAGAAGTTCCAGTTGTGCTAAGAACAGACTGCAAGACGTCATTATCGTGAACAAATCCGTTGTCTGATAGATAGTCTGATAGCTGGTAACATAGTGCTCTAAAGAAGCTATTTGATGATCTGGCGCCGCCAATTAAGACCGGAACAAGTGCTGCTATTGACTGTGCTTTTGAAGTAAAATCTTTAGCAAATGCCTCAAAATTAAAGTCAGTTATTTCCCCACTTGAGGCTTGATCTGATGTTTCTATAAACTCTTGTATCTGGTGAACAAAATCTCCTGCAAATGCTCCAAATCCATGAATTGCATCTCCAAAAGAGCTGTCAACAGAAAATCTTTCAAATGAAAATATTTTTGTACCATCTTCAATTTGAGGGTTTATCAAAGAAGCAATAGACTCACCAGCAGGAGCGCTGCTAAATAGAGATCCGCCTATGTCACCAATAAGCTGGTCAACAATTGTCTCTACAGAAGGATTGGTAAATATGCCAGTAGAATTATCAGATTTGGCTCCAAATTCATCTAGCACATCATGAACGTAGTCAGTCCTCTTTAAAAATGACATGGCTATGTCTCTTGATATAATCTGAGAAATAATTACCATTCTTTCAGTGAGGCTGAGACCGTAAAGGCTATTGTCAAATATGGCAAAGTCTGATCTTGACACAACTGACCCTCCATCAACTGTCTCCATAGACTGATTTAGTGAATTCAGGCCACTGATTACTCTCTGAAAGCTTCCGCTGCTTCCATCGTCAAAGACATCGTACGGTGCAAATCCGTTTTCAGACGTATCTCTCTCTTCCACGCCTGGGTCAAAGAGCTTAGAGCCATATAAAATACACCTTCTTAGGTCTTGAACTATCTGTGCAACTAATTTTGTGCTAGATGAGTTTCTAAACTCATCCTCAGAATATTCCATATCACCTGTAACAAGGTTGTGAAAGTTGTCAACATCAGTTATTCTTCTTGGGCTAAAATCTTGCATGTCTAAGAATGGAGCAGACCCGCCCCACGATCCAAAGTATGTACTTGTGACAGGAAGCCACTCTGATGGCATCATTGTCTCTCTAATGGAATTAAAGACATCAAGAAGGGCATTTTGTGATGCTAGCATGCTAGAATCTGATAGTATCTGTCTAATGTTGAAGCTTAATAGTGACATTCCGGCAAGTGCATCCAGAAAATCCTGACGGGAGCCGATTGTTATATTTGTTGCTGCTGATGTTGCATTGTCAAACTCTCCATTTTCATTTTTTATAAGCTTAATAAGACAGTTTCTAGCAGCCTCTTTAGTCAAGCTATCGAGTAGAACATTATAATATATTGCATTATAGACACCCTCATTTACTGAATCATCATCTCCGTACAGTGGGACAAAGTCAATAGAGGTTATAAGTTCGGGTGCAGACACAGAGAGGCCAACAATAGACGCTGGATTTGTGAATGAGGTAAATACAGCATCAGTCGATCCATCTGTTGCAAAGTTTGTTGTAGTTCCAAAAGATACACTTCCTTGGGCACCGAGACCAGAAGATGACACTTGATCATCCGACATTGATTTCGCAGGCTTTATAATCGAGCTAATAACTCCAAGTGCGACATTTTGAAGAGTTGTAGACGGTAGAGCAAATCCAGAATTTGCCAGTGAATTAAAGGTAATTGTCATGTTAGAACTCTCCGGTTATTGAAATGCTTCCTGCAACACTAGTGTTTCCCTGTGTGAGGTCTGATAGTATTGGTGTAATTGAATACTCGACATCGCCCAGGATGCCTTTTTGTGATGTATCTGTGAATGTAAAGTTACCAGAATTAGACTGAGCATGGTGCACACCTACTGGTATCGTTACACCATTTCTATTTGCTGTAATTATAAAATGATCAATTGTATCTATATTACCTGAAATAAACCATCCAATCTTTACATCTCCCGTGCTTATAGCACTTACAGAAGGCTTCGTGATGCTTATTGACGAGCTAGGTGTTGAAACATTTATTGATTTAACGATGCCCGTTTCACCGAGTTCAAAAGAGTTAGAAGCATGATTTGAAACAAGGGCTCCTCCATATGAAAGTGTTCCTTGTCTTATTGCTGTCGGAGATGTAAACTTTTCAGAAAAATTTGTATCAAACTTTGTAGAACTTGAAGAAGATGATTTTTCAACTGAAAGAGACGGCATAAAGGAAGCCTGTTTTAACTCTCTAAATGCCTGTGTTGACTTTAGCTCAGAAAGAATGCCAGTTGTAGTCCTCATAAGAGGTTCTAGCTTATAAATATACTCTGATGCAGACTTAGGAGAAGGAATTCCCATAGAGGTATCTCCAACATCTTTAAAGTTTCCAGATGTCTTTATCCCAAGATCATACTCAATTCCAGTATTCACATCAAATCTCTTAACCCTAAAGACAGAAACACTGCTTAGCTGATCCTTAATATCTGAAATATCCTCACTAAACAAATCTGAAAGATCTAAGTCATCAAGTATGGATTTTGTAATATCAGCATCTGACTCTGGAATATTCATTGATGCATTAATCGATATTTCATATCCATCTAATGTGCTACTTCTTCTCACGCTTGGTGGATCTGCATCAATAGAAACTGAATCTCTGACGATCATTCTTTTTTCAATCGTTGATGCCTCAGATATTCTCTCTACACCTGTATTAAAAACTGCCTTACACCTATACTCATAAACATTTTCTTCAACAACAGATGTATCAGTAATCTGAAAGGTTTTTCCCCTTGATGCAAGGCTGTTTGATCCTGCACTATTGATTGGTATGTACTTTCTATCTCTATTTGTTAAATTCTTTCTTAAAAAGTATATTCCAACTGGGTCTCCTGATATTATTTTTGCTTCAACTAGAATGCCTTTATTTGAATTTTTTGAATTTATAGACATTTCTAAAATCTCATCTTCAACTGGCATATCAATATTTCTTCGACTAGGCTTAACTACAATATCTGAAAATGTTGTCATTTCTCCAGACGCTGATACCGCAACTGCTCTAATTATTGTGGGATTTCCTGATGCAATGGGATATGATTTAATTACAGGGGCATTTTTTTGTGTTAGGGAGAATCTATCAATCTGGTTAAATCCCCCTGATTGAGAAATTTTAGATGGACTTATTGTCTTTTGTAATATGATAATTTTATTAGCATTTTTATCAACTTGCTTTACAACCATGTGCATCATAGAGTCTTCTGATTCAGCGGCTGTTATAACAGGTGGAGCTATGACAGTATAGAACTCATTTATATTTTTTTTATGATCTATCACCTTTGTTTCAGTTTGTATTGTTCTTCCCTCTGAGTCGATTAAATCTATGATAACATTAAACTCACCGGGATTTGATATTTTAGAAGTTGGAACTTGAAAAGAATACTCAAAATCTGTATCTTCGGTTGTAGTTTCAGATATAGAAGTAACCGATAACATGCTAGGAAGATCTGAAATTGACTCTTGCGATACTGGTGATATATTTACAAACTTACTTCTAAGGGAGTTAGATATCTGATTTAGATCATCACTGTTTAATGATTTTACCTGACTATAAGATGTATTTAATGGGCTCATCCTCCTAGACGTTCCCTCATAATTGTCTCTAGCAGTGTTTATAAAGTCTGATATTGACATTGAAACAATCTGAGAAGCAGCTACACCATATTTTGATATTGCTGACATTGCAGCAACCTGTGGATCTTTTTCAATTGACGAGACCCCTGTCTGTCCAATTGATGCCCTTTCAAGAACACCAGATAGTTCATCTTGAGATGTTGACTGGCTAATATTTGAAGGCGTAACAGAAGATTCAACAACTTCTCCAGTTAGTGGATCTACATTATACTCAACTGCATTTTGACCAATATTTGTACTATTGCTCGTACTTTCTCTTTGAACAAGAACAGTATCTAAAACAGGTATAGTGGATTCAGACTTTCCATTATTTGATCTTGATATTCTTCTTTTTTGTAATGTAAATTTCACACCACCATCAAAAAATATTTCACTAGTAGTAGCACTTAAAGAGATAGAGTCTCCTGTACCTGATGTGATTGAGTTTAGCATCTTTGATCTAGCTAGCTCTTTTTTTGAAAGATCGCTTATAAAGGAGTCGATTGATCTAGTCTCACTTGCAATTTCTTGAAGAGATTCTTGTTCACTATTTTCACTAATGGATTCTTTTAATTGAATATGACTTTTTAATAGAGCTTTAGATATAGAATTATTTTTTGAAAAATTAACCTTTTTATTGTCACTGGTCGTTGTACCTCCAGAAAAATAGCTTAAGCTGCTTGATTTTGACTCACTACTTTGAGATGATCTCTCCTCTAGTGACGAGAACCCTCTTGTGTTTAAAGATAGGATTGGACTATTATCTCCAGAAGCAATTTTTTCAAAATCATTAGTAGGGCGTGTTAGTGTTTCTGGCTGAATTGATACTTTCACGCTTACAGCATCATTGTTTAGTAGCTCATTTGTTATTGCTGTGAATGATATCTTATAGTTAAACACTATATCACCAGTTGAAGTTTTTTCTGAAGATTCAATTGTAGAAGATACACTTCCGCCGTTTATTGCAGAAATTGTGGGTAATTGAACTTTCATACCATTATTCCTCTGACTGTCTGTCAAATATCATTGTGAACATGTTGATAAATGTTGGCTGTCCGACACTATCAATAAAAACCTTTCCAACAAAGAACACATGCTTTGGTGAACCATCATCAAGAAGAAAAATACCATAGTCTATCACATCAAGCTTTTTTAATCTTGTGTCAACAATCCCGCCTGTCTCAAAAAATTGACACATCATATTTGATGAAAAGCTTGTATTTGTAAACTTAACAGTCTTATACTGGGGTATATATTCTTCACTTGGATACCCTGGCCATACTTTTTGAAATAAGTCATACCAGTCACTAGGCCTACTTTGATTGAGATCTGTGTATTCTCCAAAGTCTTTTTCAGATCCTGTGTCAGATTTATCTGCTGCAACAACAGGAGGTAAAAATTTAAAATTTTCAATGTGGCCAAGCCTATAATCCATAAATAGAGGCTCAACTGTATCAAGGCTTATTGTAGCACCATCAGGATCTGCAAACGGAGACTCATTGCTAATAGAAAAATCTATAAAGTCAATATCTGTATTGAACTCATTGTCACCAAGAAATGTCTTAGATGCAATTGTCTGAAGGTTTTTAAAATTATCAATAGACGAGGAAAGAACTCCATCTACTAGACTTGAAAATACTGACCCGCTAGAGACAGAATCAAGCCTTCTATTGCCAGAGCCTTGAAAGAGCGTTCCATCAGAGCTAACTTCAATGTCACCGCCATTAAATGCAACTAAATTACCAGAATCATCAGTTTCAAATGTAATCTGATCTCTAGGAAGGCTTACTGCCTCAAAAAATATTCTATCTGATGCGTCTGCAGATCCACTAGCAATATCTCCCTGATAGAAGGTATGACCATCGGTAAATGTTGCAAATTCAATTCTAAGCTTTCCAGATGTAATCTGACGCTTTCCCTCTTCTGTAAGGGTAACATCCATAATTCTAAGCTTGTTATCTAAAATTCCAGCCACAGCTGCACCTCTTCACTAATTATGTGTTTGTGTCATATTCCCACACACAAGTCATCCTAACTTTTCCAGAAGTACTAGCATATGGATCAATTGATACAGCAACAGTATCTCCTGAGCTAAATGTCGAACTAGAAAAAGATACAGTTTTTGCTGTATTTGCAGCCGTTAGAGCCTTTGTCTTTGACTCTGTAGCTGATGCACTTACACTTTCAGTTCCGTCTGTACCTTTATGAAAGGCGATAGTTGTTGCGTGTCCAGGCAAAGAACCCCACGCAACATTTACCTTTATGATCACCTTTTTAAGCTGACCGTCATGAGGCGCTTGAAATCCCACCTGTTGATCAGTTACAGTAGTAGTTTCTGTGGTTGTATTTATTGGAACATAGCTAACACTTGTAGATGCTATTGTAAAGTTATGATGTGTATAGTGATGTATCTTTCCGTTAATATTGTCAGTTACCTTGAGACTTCCTGAAACTATGTTGACATGATTGAACTCTTCATCATCTAATCCAATCTGGATACGATTTGGAAATATTGTTACATCTACATTGCCTTCATCAGATCCCGATCTTACAGTAATAGATTCTGCTTTTCTAAGATCATCTGCTGTCAGGTCTGTTGTTGCCATGTCTTATTTCTACTTTTTACCAGGGCTAAGAGAAGGAGTCTGCGTTGCTACCCTGACTGAGGTTGAAAGGTCTGTGCCCTTTACAATTGCAACAGTCTTAAGTGTCGCTGGGTTTGTAATATTGACTATATCACCATCAAAATATGGAATAGATGAGGTTGAAGCAAAGCTCATATTAGAGCATGTTGTTAGATAGGGATCAACTTCATCATTTGAGCTGGGAGATGTAAATCTACAAAAAACAACTGGGTCACTAATGCTGGTTTTTGTTCTTCCACCGATGGCAAGAACCTCATGATCAGACAGGAATGGTTCAAAAAATCTTCCATCTTTTCTTTGCTCGAGCATATCTCTAAATTGTCCGAATCTATCTCTTCTAAACACAGCTGTTGGACACTCTGGAGTTATATTTTGAATTCCGTATCTATACCCTGTTGATCCAGATCCCTGAGGTGCTGCATGTGAAAATGAATCTACAGTATACTCAAATGTCTCAGCTTTGTGCCAGGGAGTATAGTATGTAGTAGATGTTCCCCCTTTAAATCCTACTTGAAAAAGAACCTGCTTAATTTGAAGCTGTGAACTTTGTCCATAGAGATAGCTTGAACCGATAGTAGATCCAGGTATTTGACCGTATACTTGCATATTTGTTTCATCTGTTAGCTTTCTTGTTGGATTTCCAACATAAGGAAATGGCATTCTGCTATTTCCAGCTTCTACGTAAAAGTCTGGCGGATTAAAAAGAATTGTTGACATAGATCCAGTTGATTGAATCTTTTCAAAACCCTCAGCTCTTTTTGCATATTCCTGAATGTCTGGCATAAGAGTGTCATAGTATCTATTGCTGTAGTCTATGCTTGTAACTGATCGCTGAAATGATCCTGCTCTGTTTGGAGCTGTCCCTCTAGTGAAACTTCCTGCAACACCTCTGACTGATGAGTTGAGATTGCTACTAAACTCACTAGTTACATCATTGTGAGGATATTCACTCGACACCATGGCACCTGTAACATAATTGTCAACATAGGTTCCAGCATTAGCTGCCTCAGATGAAATATCCCACTGATCAACAATCGGCTCAAATATTGCCTCATGAATAGCGTCAGATGAAAGAGGCTGATTGAGTGAGTGATGATGTTCCACCTCATCCTTTACCAGAGAGCCGTAAAATATAACTATCTGTCTTTCTTTCGATTGGAACAGTTCCAGGTAAGAACCTGTTAGTGAATTCTGACCTCCGAAACCACCTCCACTATTTCCAGAACCTGTTAGCTCAGAAACATTTCCTGGTGCTATCGCTGCTTCCATCCCAAAGACTATCTCATCTTCAGGAAAGAGAAGATAGGGTGAAACTGCAGACTGATTTCTATTTGGGGTATTTGCCAGTCCAGCTTCTGCAGCTGAATTAGATCCAAACACTGTCCTAGAAGATTCTAGCGGCCCCATGGGCTTAGTTGTTCTAGGGTCAACAGCTGCTATGGAAAGATTTCTTGCAGCAAATGTTTCATTTAAAAATCCTGTGGAAGAACCTCCTGCAACATGCTCCTCATAGTATTGTCTGAATGTAAATCCAGCATTTCCGCCGTAAGATGCGTCAATTCCTACCTTTCCTGTATACTGTGAGGGGTATACCTTATCATAGTCAAATGCTCCGCTTATACTCCCTGGAACCTTTCTTAATCCATCATGCATAAACGGGTTTATGGATGTCCCACCCGGCCAGTAGTGATAGACTGCCTTGGGAGTAGTTGTTGTCTTATCAGCCTGGATTGTATCTCCCGGCAAGACAGACCTTCCCTTAAATCCCTTTCCTGCAACTGCCGGCTGGAGTTCTAGCTTTAAAGACCCTGTGTATTGAAGAACTAGCTGTCCTGCATACGGAGCTTGTTCTATTCCAAAATCATGTGAAAAAGCTGGAGAATTAATTGGTGCGTAAGTATAATGACCGTCAGTGCTTCTATCTTGGGCGGCACCCGCCATGGTAAAGCAGTGACTGTTGTAAAATGACATAACACCGCTGCAAACTAAGAACCTTTGACTTCCTGAGACATCTGCTGCTGAGTCTACTCTAAACGCCTTAGATGGTGTAGGTGTGCTTGCACCTCCTCCCTTAAAGCTTCCACTTATATTTGCTCTCTCCTGCCTGTAGATAAAGAACACATAGTCATCTTGATGTCGATTAGCTGCTCCCTCTCTAGGTCTAGGGTGAACTCTCTGTGCCCTTCCCTCCATCTTAACGACAACCTTCTCCAGCAAAAATGGATGAGAAATGTAGTCAGACATTCTAATTGTATTGCTGCTTGTAGCATGGTATATCGTCTTAAAGGGTGCAAATGATGTAATTGTAGGTGATCCGATAAGATGATACATTGACGACCTAAGCAAGGGAGCTAGACCTTGGTCGTGTGAGCTAGTAGCACTAAGAACGCTGTCTGTAATTACCTGGTGGTTACAAGGTACAAACTGTTGTGGGTACGTATTTGTACCTGATGTGCATGAGTTTATATCAGTGTTTCCGCCCTTGATGGCATAATCATACCTTATAGGCTGACCCGTAAGAGGGTCAGTAAGTCCAATCTGATCCCACTTTCTATCGACATTATTCCAATATGCAAAGCCTGTCTTAGAGGGTTTTGTACTTGAAAGAGTTGGCTCTAAAAGAACATTTCTCTTTCTGTTTGCTCTCGTAAGAGTTAGAGGTGCTGACTCATCTCCTGTCGGAGTTATATCAAAGAATATGGAGGTCTTGCTCTTTAAGGGCGAGGTAAATCCATCCATAATCTCTCTCTTGGTTCCTGTTAAATAGAAGTCAGTGTCCTGGAGAGGTATAAGACTATCATCATATGGACCAAGAGATTCACCAGGTGTAAACTGAACACGTTTGTCAGATACTCCCTTTCTTAGCTCTCTTGTGACAGTGCCTAGTGAGCTTGTCGGATATATAAAGTTTGTCGAGTCAACGTCTAATACTTGAGGATAGACAGCAGCTGTATTTGTAAATAGAACTGTTTTACTATCATCAAATAGGACGTTGTATTTTCCCGTTCTAGTTCTATCACCAGTTCTATTGATGGTGGGATATGACCCAGTTGCAGAATCAAGTCTTCTCAGCTCAAGCCTGTAGGGTTCACTTAAGTATCCAGACTTATTAGAGTAAAATCCCTTTCTTGCAGCGTACAGGGCAGATGCAGCATTTTCATTAACAAGCCTGCTTCCCTTTGGAATATCCTTCCAAAAGGCAATCTCAGACATGGATCCTTTAAAAAATTCTGAATTTGATGTAAAAACACCAGCTCCGTTTACCTGTCTTTGAGCGCCTATTGTCAAAGGAGGTAGCGGACTTGGCAGCGTCAGGCCACCCCAGCTATTTTTCGTAGTTGTAGATGACTGTCTAGTTCCGTTGACAAAAATTGCTATCACAGGATCTGATGCAGCTTTTGTCTGGTCTACATAGAGAAGTATGTGTGCCCAGGATCCATCATGCGGCCACGAAGTGTCCATCTTCTCTTCTATAAAGTCGGCTGTTTGTGCTGCAGATCCCTCATACATTCTAAAAGTTAATTTATCGTCATCGTCTTCAAAGTAAAGTCTGTAGACCATCTTTGTCTGTGATGCATTATTCCCATTATTTCGAGCTAGTGAGACAATGGTGTCGTCATTTGAAGAACCACCTGTTCTGTTTACCCATGCCTGGATGCAGAAACCAAGTGTTGTTGATGCTGAGGGTGTGTATTCAGAGTCTCCGACACCCGAACCGTTGTCTACAAGATATACAGTATTGGTATCATTAAAAGTTGCTGAAAGAGGTCTTTGCCTGTCTGGGCCGTCTTTGACATCAAATGGATTGTCAGCCTCTAAGCCAACATCTGAGACACCTGATAGTGTTCCGTTGTGGCTATCGTTGTACTGGTTGACTGCTGTCGGTGTTCCCCCGGGCTTTCTAAAATCCCACCAGCCAGCAAGATATCCTCCTAGCTCATACTCAAGATTCGTCTTTCCCTGTCTTCCCCTTCCAGCTCTTCCCACACCTAATGTAGAAAAATTTAATCTTAAGTCTGGATATTCTCTAACTCTATCAACAGGCCTATTAAAATCGCCTAACTGCTTATTGTCACTCATCTTTTTAATCCACCAAATGCTATTGAATCAGTTCCAAGGGGATTATTATCATAATCAAATCCTGCACCTTGAGATTTGTGATGATCGTCTATCATCCCTATGTCTCTAATTGAGCCTGTTCCAACTAGTATTTTGCAAAATTGATCTTTTGAATCAAGAAAAGGAGGTAGCTTTCTCTGAATATCTGTATTATACCCCGGGGCAAAGAGAGTAATACTCTCGTTTGATAATCCTGACTCTGCTGCGTCTATAAACGGGCTTGATGACTCTCTATGTGAGCTTGATATGTGGAGTATCTGTGTAATTAGATCTGCTCCGTTTGCACGATGTGTGCTTCCTCCTAAAATATCTGCCCTCACCTTGTGTGCAACAAATGGAGTTTCTGCAGATCTATTGCTTATAACCTCTCTAATTGCAAGCGGCTCTATTACTCCATCAAGCTGATCTGGATATTTCATTGAAACATTGTCAAGTATTACTGGATAAGATTGTGAGCCATCTTCATCCTGAATGTATGCTATTGCTCCGCCATAGGCAGATGTAACATCAGATACAATTCTAGTGTAGACCTTCATTATGCCTATATCTTCATAGGGTTCATTATCTAAAAATAATTTTGGCTGACCAAACCCTGAAACCTGCACAGAATGAATATCTACTGACTTTTCTCCATCAAAGCCATCCGATGTCATGATTGGAAGACAGCCAATTGTTCCTATAATTCCTGTTGAACCCACTGTAGATGGAGAATCTCTCCTTAGATATCTTCTTGATACAACGCTGACGCCCTGTCTAAATCTATCAATTTTAGAAGTATTCATACCCCCTTCAGCACTATTCATTAGGCTAAATGAGGAGCTTACCCCAACCATTGCTGGCGTAGTCTTAGTAGCTGACCCTGTTAGGGCAAGAATCTTTCCAAACCTATCTTTAAATGGTGAAATTGTCATATGTTATCCATCCGCCATCATTGAAGCAATTACAAGATTGTGTATAGCAGTAACAATGTCTGGATCTCTTTCAGAGAGCTTTAGATAAATTTCATCAGAAAGGTATCTCATCCTATGCCTTTCTAAAACGTGAGACTCTATTACAAAGTTAACACCATTAAAACTTGTCTTTTTAGGTATGAGTTGCTCAATCATAATGCCCAACATAGAGTCAAACCATTTGAAAAATTCAAAAAATTGCTTAATGTTAATCTTATCAACAAGCCTGTTAAAATAAATCTTTCTCATTTGCTCGAGATCGGGATAGAAGTCATCGAACATTAGATTTGGGTCGCCTAGAGCATTATCAAAGAAATCTAATGATGAGAACATTGTCATAATATCTTCATCTACTGCTTGCGCAATAGAGAAGTCTACAGCAAATCTTGTATCGTCGTCAGGAATATCATCCCTAGGGATTTCAAAAAGAGGTGCACTATATGCATAGTCACTATCTTGAACCTTGTCACTAGAGAAGTAACTTCTAACTCTAACTTTTTCATCTGTTTCGGACATATCAAATCTAGGTGAAAGATGGCTATAGTGAAACTCTGAAGGTATTATGACTCTTTTATCTGTCTCAAACCCAGACCCTGACATATTGAAATACCTCTTCTCATCACCTCTCGTTCCATGAAGTGCAGGACGTGGACCGAATATTCCCCACGGCCTTTCTTGTTTTCCAAATTCCTGCTGTTGTGAAAAATCAATAACGTCTATGGTTCCTAGTGTGTTTGATTCAGTTACTATTTGATCTGTAGTTGCATCAATCCTCAATCTTCCCCAAGTTCCAGTGGCGACCTTGTCAAAGTTAAAGTTCTTCTTTGGATCCTCTACCCCTAGAGACTTAAAGTTTCTAGTGTGCTCTTTAAACTCCTCCTCTGTCAAACCTTTTGACCAAAATCTAATATGGCCCACTCGTCCTGAAAAGTTTGTGTATCTTGCAGGTCCCCATCCATCAGATGTGGGTAGAGAAGACTCAGAATTTAAAAATCTTGTGTCTGTGTCTCTTATGCTTTGTGATCCAATTACTATAAATGAACCTGACTTATTATAAAACTTACTTATATTCTGCTGACTATCTGTGCCTATTTGAAAGCTATCAAATAGACTTGCCGTAGTGTGGTATTCTCTCAGTTCTCCGAAGCCATTTCTTGCGCACCTTAAAAAGTAAGATCCGCTTGTCGGGGAGAGAGTGCCAGATACGGGATCATCTGCTCGATATCTTCCAAATGAAACATTCCACATGTTTCCATCAAATATTTCTGCACCCGTCAGCACTAGTCTTATTGCAGGTGAAGATGCGTCCCAGTTCGGTCTACCAAAGAGCTCTACTGTGCTAGACCCTGAGTATGCAACAACATTGAATATAACAGCATGCCGCTGTAACGGTAAAGTCTGTGTTCCTGTGATGTGCATTCTGGCAAGGCTCTGTGTGGGAAAGTGTGAACCAGTTATCATCACAGGCATTTGATAGATTCCCTCATATGTCCAAGAGCCAGATGTAAATAGTCCATCGTCACTATTGTTTGAGATACCGTGAACATTATGATCCCATCGTGTATCATCTTTACCGGTTCTATCTATGTGCTTGTTAACAAATGTCCCCTGTGGTTCAGGATATCCCGCTTCAAATCTACTTGAGCTCAAATATGTAGACATTAACCTCGGATATTTAAATGATCCCGTTAAAAATCCCTGTTTATTTATCTCAGAGGCTCTTAGCGTAGGATTGTCCATTGCTGATAAAGACCCAGAAAAGTCTATCATTGATGAGACCTCTGATCTTTTTACCCTTAGGTTTCTTAATGTTTTTGAGGTTGGACCGCCGAATTCTCTAATTCTAAGTATATTATCTGGCTCTATTCCAACTGATCTTATAAGAGACTTAATACTGTGAACAGTTCCTCGAGATACAGTAATCTCTCTCATGTTTGTTAGAATTCTTCTCCATATTTGATTTTGCACATAGTTTAGTGAACCACCTGCCCTTGATGGATCAAGTGTTAAGTTTTCTCCATCAACCTGTTGAAGAATACTTGCGTTATTGAAAACCCTAGGGAGCTCAATTCCAAGATACTTTCCTGCAAACAATAGGAATGGATCTGATATGCTCTCGTTCTCGTAATAGTCAACATTTGTTAGATTTGAAAATTCATCTATAAACAGCTTTATTTCATCAAATTGTTTTGCATATGTGAGCAGAAGAGCTGTTAATATCTGCGCAGATCCAAGATCACCAGTTCCGGGTATTGAAGATCCCGAATAGTTTGAAGATATATCTCCGTCAATAGTATTGAAGCCCTGTGCTTCTTGCCCTTCTTCCAGATAGTGTTGGGGAATTAGCTTTGTAATTAAGTTTGGATTGTCATTATCATATGAACTAGCTGATAATAATAGATCAGTGTTTAGGGTTGTTATGTCTTCAAGCTTAGGAAATAAAACTGGTGATAGATCTAAATTCTCATAAATCATTGGTGAATTAATTTCAGTACCATAGAATGAGCTGGTGCCCCGTAGAGCTATGTCATTTTTCGCTGTATGATAGTTGGATATTCTTGAGTGAAGTGACTTACCAGAGCTGTCTAACACAATATCGTTAACACCTGTTGATCCGCTTGGCTCATTAAATTTAAAGTAAAGCTTTAAGTCATGAGATGCATAAATAGATTTTTTTGCATATTCTTTTTGATCCTCTAGTGTCCTAATGCTGTGAAAAAATCTAAACTCATCAATTGATCCGGATAGAGTTTCTGCAGGTGTAAATTGCCAATCTGATGAATCTGTCTCACTAGAAGTTCCACTGAGATACTGTATTGAGCCAGAGCCGATTGTAAAGAAGCTGTCAGGAGTAAACCCAAGCTTACCTGTCTCAATCTCTCCGTCCGACTCGCCAGCAAGAGATTCATTAATATAAAACCTAAGCTTATTGACGCCTTCTGACCTGTCACAAACAACACAGACATGCTCAAAAGAGCCCTTAGAGATTGTACCAGATGCAACTAGAGCGCTTGTTCCAGACACGACAGAGAATATTAAGGCTACATCAGATGTTGATGAAGTTCCAAATGCAAGAAGACCAAATCCATAGTTTCTCTTCTCCATTCTCTGAAAGATTACCTGGTCGTTGTTTGTTGCTGACGGGATAAAGAGTTGCATCTCAGCAGAAAATGACCCTGTTGTTGGATCAAGTATTTTCTCACCAGTTGCAAGTGATGAAAATTCAGGAAATAAACTTCCTGCTTGATCTCTAACTTTGATATACGTTCCGTTATCAGGTCCGGCAGAAGCACCTGATCCTGAAAAATTAAGGTAGCCCTTATTTTTTGGAAACTTTTTAAGAATTTCCATCTCATACCCAGTAAGACTATCAAGATATGTCTCAAGCTCTCTTCTTGTTCCATCAAATGGAAATCCATTGATAATTCTATCAAATGCAACATTTACCTTGGAAACTGCTGAATTAAAAAATGTATGATTTTCAAAATGATCCCAGTCTATATTGAGCTGCTGGGTTGACTTCATTCCCTGGCCTGGGCTATCATACCTAAATGATGATGTACTCTCTATGTCTGTGCTTTCAACATCAGAGAGTGAAGACTCGTTTGCCCTTCCGCTTCCTAGCTTAATTCCCCTTATTGTTGCAGGCTTAAAAAGTCTAGGTGTGTTTAGATCATAAAGACTATTTGACATTATTCATCCACGCGAAACTTGTTTCCAACACTTGTAAAAACTCTATCAGTTCCAAAGTCCTTTATAAGAAAGTCAAATGTATAGACCCTTCCTGAAACTAGTGAATCCATGTAGAAGTCAAAGAACATTCCATCGGAGTCTGTTGAAAGAATAGTTCCCTTATACTCCTTATCGAATGGAATGACTATTTTTCCATTGAAAGCATCTCTAACCCTATAGTACATTTGTGTATAGATTTCGCTAGTTGCCTCAAGGGGCTTCTTTTTAAAGATAACTTCTTTTCCAAGATTTTCAACAAATACTCTCAACCTCACCTTTTCAAAGGCACTATATCTTGACCTAAGATTTGTAACGTTTAGAAATAGCTTGTCAGGTGCATTATCAAAGCTAGTCCGCTTGACATCTCTAACAACCAGTGTTCCTGTATGAAATCCAAGTTTATAGTCTGTAGATCCCCAGTAAGTAGAAAAAGTTGCAGATGCAGCATTGACTATCTCATTTCTTAGAGTTCCAGATGCAAATGCACCAATAGCAAAAGATGCAGAATAGACACCTGTTACGTAGTGTGTACCTATCTTATGCTGAGATGCTGTTACTGAGTGGGTAAAGAATGTTCCTCTATCATGAGATCCAGACTCTATCCTCAATACTGCACAATTTGCACCCTTTATTTCGTTTCCTGTTCTACCGTCAAGCATGTGAGAAGGTTGATTTCTATGAAAATTATTTAAGAATATAGATCCTGTAAGATTAAAAAAGAAATTTTCATGATGGTCTATTTGTGAATCATCGTAGTGAACAACAATCTTAGGCCTATTTTCAGGAGTAGTGGCATGTCTTGATGCAAACCTTTTAACAAACCTGGTTTTCTCATCTGTCTCCATTGTTCCTGATAGTGATATTCTTAGGCCATGATCAGGTATTTGTCCTGCAAGAACGCCAGATACAATTGTAGTAATATCAATATTTAAATCTTCGTTACCGGATTCAAATAGCTGATCTTTCCAAAGAAATGCAGTTGCACCGTTTCCGTCATGAAGATTTCCACTTGTAATAATATCAATATCACCACTTCCAAGCAGGCCCTCTTTATTTGCGCCTTCAAATGTCCAGATTGTAGGAGTCTGACCTGAAACTGAAGCAGTTACAAAGTTACAGGAATCTAAATCAGAAAAAGAAATAATATCTCTCCCGACACCTTCATCAAATGCCTTTGCAAGGGGTGCAACCAAGATTCTAAAGTTAGAAGGTGTCGTCTGACCGCCGTATACATCTGCAAGTTTTAAAAAACATTTAAAAGAAGAGTGAGAAAAGTCTAAAAAAGATCCTGTAATTGATCTTAGTGGGTCAAGATCAAATTTAATAAGGCCTCTTGACAGCTCAGTGGGTGTTGTATCTGACCCTGATGTTGACTCTGCGTAGAGCTTAAATATATCTAATGTACCTGCCTTTCCCACATTGGCATCTTTTGCCCTTATATCATTATTGATAATCTTATTTGTGATATAGGTGTCTTTGCTAGCAGTTAATATTCTATACATTGATCTTACTCCACAGATCCGATAATATCATAATTTGGATATCTCATTTGAAATATTCCACCTCCCGGGGGTGTTACTATCCCTTTAAAAGTAGCCTGTTCCATGTTTAATATTACATTGCTATAAATTTTATTTGAAACTGTTCCGCTAAGATTTATCATCTCCAAGCTTGATAGGGATATAACACCGCCTGATTTAATAATTATTCTTTGTATTTCTGTTAAAAATAAAGGTTGGTCTATTTGAAAGTTTGCAATCTTAAAGTAGTTTTTAATTTTAGCATTAATTGACTGTATTACAGAATTCTTGTTTGCAACAGAGTTTACTACTATTGAATACTTGACTCCAACGTCTACAATTGGTGAATCTAAAATATCTATTGCATCTGATATTAGCCTATTTTGATTTAGCCATAGTGCTAGATTGTCTTTCAATGAATCTGGTGCATATTTAAGTTTTCCACTTCTGTCTCGGCATATAATGTATAGCTGTGTTGCTAGCGGATTATCTGAGTTGGATCTTATTCCAGCCCTAAAGATTCTTCCAAACCTACTTGGCATCATGTATACATGGGATAGTAAATCATCTCTTGTGACTATTCTAGATTGTGCGTTTCTAGCAGAAACTATTAATCTCTTGAGGTCTTCAATTGAGGGTTGATTTTCACCCCCTCCTGCTGATTGAGCATTTCTCACATCTACACTTGCTCTTATTTGAGCCTTGCGTGCAGGTGATACGCCTCCCTTAAATGTCGTCAAAAGTGTTGAGATTCCATTTATAGACCCGGGTGAAACGTTATGAGACAGCCCACCTCCACATCTATATTTTACCGTAATTGTCGTACCTATTGGAGAAATTCCCAAGCTTTTTGTTCTTAGCAGATTGTTTGGATCAATTGAAAATCTAGAAATAGTCTTTTTTCCATACATTGGAAGAGATAGCTCACTGGGATCTGGTATAATATCGTCATCGAGTGTATCGGCCCTACCAGATCCAAACTGAATAGTAGTCTTTCCTGTCTGTCTATTAAATGTTGATACATATCTGTATGGAGCCGGTAGAAGCTCAAGGTTTTCAGGAACATCGTATGCGTCTGATGAAATATTTGCAACTCTCTTATAGACTACATTTTGTACAAGAGAGCCGACTTCATGATATTCATTTCCATTAGCATCCACTACTGCAATAATTTCTGAAACATCAGTATCTGGGATTATTATTCTTCTAAAGGGTACAAACTTTGCGCCTATAGAAAAGTCCTTTACTCTTGTTTTTCCAGATACACACTGACCAGTTAATTTAAGAATGTATTCTTTTGGTGATTCACCTGATCCGTATGGAGTTACTTGTTGAAAGAAGTGGTTTCCCTCCTCGTCAGTTGCACCAAAGTCTAAGTCAGAAATAAGTGTGAAGCCTATGCCGTTTGAGGACATGAGCACTGTTCCCTCTCTAATTAATGGAAGATATGAAATTTCTGGCATTGATGAATCAGATGTAGATGATGGAACCTTAATAGAAAAGACAACGTCTGCAGAAGCAGGTGATGCACCAGATACCTGTACACCTGCCTGCCTAAGAAGCCTTTGAATGTTTTGTGTCTCTGTTGCTGTTTCGATATCAAGCTCATTAAACTGATAGTCGAGATAGTAGCTCATCACATCTCCAACATACGCAGTCATGTCAAGGAGCAGCCCACCAAGGCTTGCTTCAGAAAAGTCTTGCATCTTATCTGGAAAAAATGTCTTTGCATAAAGAAGAAGATCGGCCCTAAGGCTGTCAAAGTCTTTATTTAGATAAGATCTAAGCTCAGATTTTTTTAATTTTGTATTAACTGCCATTTCACTATCCTATGCAATATAAAATAACTTCTATTCCCTTATTTTGTACTTTTATTTTTGGAATACTATATAAAACTCTTATAGATATTTGAGCAACTGACTCACTATCTGGTGGGTCTTTAAATGAAGATTCAAAGGAATCTAGATTAATATAAGGCATATATTTTTTAACAGAATCTCTAATTCTCATCATTGCCTCATTGTCAAAATCTTCATGTGATAGCCGCTCTGTTGTTAATTCTCTTAGGTTTGCACCGAAGTCGTAATGACCTAATCTCTCACCATGATTTGTTAAAAGTAGATTTTTTAAATTATCCTGAACCTGTGCCCCTAAGTCAAAATGCATTTCAAAAATACCAGATCTTCCTGTCCCATGTGCCAGTGGTGTCTTTATTCCAATGGGTGGGGTGTCAAAAGTTCTATTAAACTTTCTATCGCCTGATCTCTCACCAACGCTCTTAAAACTTCTTGTTGCCAACTTTACCTTCCCAGTACTAAATATATGCTCAGATAAATAATCAGCCCGCTATCTCATTTGCAACAGCATTAAAAATCTCTCCCTCACCAAAGATTATTCCAACTATCGATACCGCTAACCACTTTACAAATCTACCGATCAAGACAACTAGTGTTGCAGCCTTTGTAATAAACTCTTCTGGATTGCCAAAAATAGCTTGAATTATTGATAAAATAATTTCTAAAAGTAACTCAATCAACCCTACGACTCCCTTTGCAAGAGCAGCAAGGATTGATAGGATAAATTCTCCAAGAGCTACCGGGTTAGTAAAGATATTTGTAATCCAGTCGATTATTGCCTGAAAGACGCCCAATATCCTAGCTAGAATGTTCCCATCAGGTAGTTGAAGAAACATGTCCAAGCTAAGCGATGGAAGATTAATATTAAATATGTCCAGCGACAGCGTGGGAATGTTTAAGACCCACTCAGGAAGTGTAGGTAATAATGAAGGAATGTCAGGAAGAGCTAGAAGTGTTAAAAGAAAATCTAAGATTGCCTCTTTGATCTTAGAAAAAATATGATCTTGTACCCAGCTTATGATAGCTTTTAGCTTTTCCTTAATTGCGTCAATGATCTTACTTTTAAGATCTAGATCCTTTATAAATTCAATAATTTCATAAATAATTCTTGTAATATCATCTAAAAGCCCTATTATCGGCGGGTAGCCAAATAGAATCAATAGCTCGTCAACGCCATCAAGCATTGGCAGCGACTTAGCTATCATCGCTGCTAATATTATTGCTGCAGATGCAAGCTTCTCAAGAATTTCTGACAGCTTCAATCCCTCAAGATCAAATGCTATTCTATCTGCGTAGTCATCTATTTTGTCTCCAAGATGCTCTCTAAACTCCTCAAGTCTAGACCTTATCTCATCTTGAATTAGGGGCACTGTCTCCTTTATAACCGCACCAATTTTTGCAACAATCCTTGTGGGATCAATAAATCCGACTTGCAACCCGACGGGAGAGTCAATGTTAAAGTCTAGCATTTCTGCAACTGATGCGGAAAAATCTAAAATTGTCTCATTTGCTGGTGTAAATTGCTCAGGGTCTGCCTCAATCATATCAGCTATGTCGGAATTTCCCTGGAACTCTATGGGAATAAGCGTCTCTGTTACACCGGGCAAGACGTATGCACTTGCAGAAGGAGAGGCACCCGATGTTCCGTTTCTAATAACATCAACTGAGTCTGTCATAATTGCAGCTTTTTGAGACTCAGTAAGTGTAGCAAGACCTGTATCGGGGTCCTCTGTTAGAATTCCAGATGCTACAAGCGCTGACGCCATTACTTCACCAGAACTTTAGTTGCCAGCGTGCTAAAATGAATTGGGGATTCAAGCTCGGGTGATCCTTCTGGATATCCTAAAATTCCCTGCGCTACTGTGAGAACAGGTGCTGCAGACACAGAGCCCTCTGTCTCTGATGTAAATGTTGGATTTGTTGTCAATATTGCCTTATCAGCGTCATCTCCTCCAAGCTTTATGACACCCTCGGGGCCTGGAATAAAGACAATATTTCCATCTGCCTTGAGAACAACAGCTGATCCTGTATCAGCATCACCAATTGTAATCTTCATGTCCTCTCTTGCAACCAGTCTAACCTGCGTGCTCTTTAATACTATTGCTGGCTTGCCACCTTCTGACCTGTCCATTCCCTCCACATCTATGGCGAACATACTGTCTGCGTCTGTCTTCATAGATACGTAAATTCTTGACAAGTCTAGGGAGAAATCAGGTGATCCTTCTGCGGGATTGTCAACACCAAGCAGCAATTCTTTTCTAGGGTGTTTTGATATTTCATTGTAGCCTCTTTTATTTGTTACACCCTTTTTTGTATATGCAGCAGAGGTTGAATTAGACTGCCCCCTTCCTACACAAATATCTATTGCACCCTGGCCAGGATCCTTCATGGAAGTTCCAAATGACTTAAATGGTCTATCTCCTGTCGAGTTATAGTCTGTCCCCATGACTATGCTTGTATTGTTTGAACCCTGTAGGACAACATCGCCTACTCGTTTTGAAATTCTAGGAACGGGCTCACCAATAAATTCATTTACACTGAGATTTCCTCCAAATGATGTTGCATTTTTTACTATTTTTCCAAACCCATGTGACCCTGCAAGTGTTCTTTTCTTTCTTGAGTGAGGATCACCATTTGGAAATCCTGGAACAGCTTTTTGATTTTTATCTCCTCCTGCACCTAGAAGGAGTGGTATACCACGATCTTTTGTAAGAGATCTATATTGATGAGACCTGTCAGCATGTGTATAATTTAAATCATCAACCTGAAAGTCTCCACATTTTCTGCTTATCCAGTAGCCTAGTGTTTTGTCATCTGTCTTCTCATAGATTACCCAAACATGCTCTCCTGGCTTAATTGGTAGACACAAATGAGGTGAAAAGAACGGATAGAATATCTCTCTCTTATCAGTAACACCCATTCCATCGTTTACTCTAACACCTATAATACTATTCATTGGCATTCTTTTAATGAAGTTTGGATTTATTATGTTATCTCTTTTACCCCTACCTGACTTTAACTGTCTTATAAGCGTCTTTCTAACACTAACTGGATTTGAAACAAACTCTGTTACAACAGCTGTGTGAAACAATTGTATAGATTGTTTTTGAGAATTATCTGATGTATATCCCAGGGGATCAGATGGATTAAACGGCATTTTTTAGCTTCCTATCTGATTGAATATATCTTCTGGGTTTATTACTTCATCATTTTCTTCTGCTTTTCCTACAAGCTCTGCTAACCTAAGTATCTGATCATTTGATTTTGACATTCTCTCAAGGTATTTAGACATTATAGGCCCAAATGTTGCATGATTTGCAGAATTTCCTTGTGATTGCTTCATTAAATCCATAAAAAGAATAGATGCATTCTCTCTATCATTTAAGGCATTTTCATAAATTTCTTTCCATAAAAGCTTTTTCTTATCTTTTGTGCTTTCAATTGCGTCTAAGATATCACCAAAGTCTTCTATTTTTTTATTTTTTTTATTAATTCTCTTTTGGAGATCTGATATTTTATTTGACATTTTTTTAGCCCCCTTAAAAGAATATATCAAACTCACCCTGTTTCACGAGAGATTTATAGTGCTTTCTAATAGAAGACATGGCTATTGATAGCTGCTTGGGATTAAGATTTGATATGTCACGTAGGTATACAAAGATTGCTCGCTTATTTAGTAGATCAATATCATCAATCTTTTCAAAAAGAGTAATGATTGCATCTATGCAAGCTAGCTCATTCTCACCTGAGAGTTTTTGCTTTATCTCTGTCATAAGAGAGAATAGATTTTCCATAGACTCTCTTTTTATCATGTCAGTATCTTGAGGTGGAATTACCTTATAGCCTTCAATTGCACCCATATCTCTTCTACTAATTGAAAGTGGATCATCAAGACTTACCTGTCTTCTTATTTGCTTTACTCTCTGCTTGCTTTTAATTATAAGCCAATTTTTTGCAACAACGTTAAAATATGAAAAAGCCTTGGTTCCCCTTGTGTGGTCAAACTTATTTAATGTCTCATATAGAAATACGACACAGTCAGACTTAAGATCCTCATAAGAAGAGTGTGAAGACTTAAACCCGTGAATGAAGATTAAATTTTCGACTAGCTTGTCGAATGCTGGAAATATCTTGGAGACATATATCTTTTCTCTATCTTTTGGGCACTCCATTCCTTGAAACTTAATGATGGAATTGTGCGTCTCTTCATTGAAATAGAGAATTCTCTTTCCTTTTCCCCTCTTTCTTCTTATCTTAACGAATTTCTTTTTTCCCTTCACTACTTAAGACCCTCCTCAAATCTACTCTGATACAGCATTTTCATCAATTGATCCGAGAATATTGGCAACATGAAGAACAGACTCTCTAGTTTCCTTTATATCTCTAATAACTTGCCTAATCTCAAGACTGTCAAAAAAAACAGGTGTTTCAAGAATGCTTGTCATTGAAGAGTATTTTTGATCTAGAACATCTAGAGACTCTTCAATACCATCTTGCAATCTTAGTATCAGTGTGCCAAATTTATAATTATAATAAACTGACAGACATAATAACAAAGAAAGTGTAGTGGTAGAAGCAATCCAGGCCCAGGTCAAGATCTTCTCCAGTAGACTTCATCAATTAAAGCGTCATACTTCACACTGATTGCTCTTTGAGAAAATGTTTCTTTTAACTTACTAGAAAGGTCGGAAGCCCACTGCTCAGGCTTTTTATAATTATTTCTAAATTTTGTAACTTTCTTTTTAAAGTCATCCTCAACTGGATCAGCCCATCTAAATCCCTTAAGAAAGATTCTTCCATCAACTCTGCTCTCTGGAATTGTAACTAGGTCATAATTGACAGGTATAAATTTCCCTAGATTAAGAAAGTCTAAGTGTCCTGACCAATTTGTTGCAATGACTGGTATTTTTGCAGCAGACGCCTCTAAGAGTGGGAGTCCGAAGCCTTCGCCTCTAGTAAGACTTACAAGGCATTTTAGTGAATCTACTGCGTAAAGAGATGCAACTTCATCGCCAGTCATATTTCCATGAAGAAGGTGAACTCTGGGATACGGTCCTTTTCTGGCTTCTGCTATTACCTGGTTTATCTTTTGAAGTGTGATCTGTCTATCTATTCTTGTACCTCTCCCATGATTTGTCTTTATTATAATTCCTACATCTGGATCATCACTAAATGATTCAAATAGCCACTTTAGTGTGAAAAGAAGATTTTTTCTATCATTGTACGGATCTCCTCCGGTAAATTGACCAAACACTAAAAAATTAAAATCAGTGTCTAGCTCAATGTCAAGAGGCATTGGATTTTCATCTATTTGCTCAATGTATGACTCAGGAACAACATGGACAGGTGTGGTAGGTGTTCCTGTTCTCATTATAGTATCTCTAATGTGCTCAGTTGGAACTATAACAGCATCCATGTCATTAATTCTAGATATCCATTCTGGATTGCACGTATCTGTTTCTACAAATGCACTTACGCCTATATTAAATTCTGCAAGATTTGGATCCCACTCATCTGGTAGTTGAACTTGAAAAGATATGTCAGGTTTTCCCGGAGACGGAGAGGATTTATTCATTATATCACCGATCAACCCTCCTTCCATTTCTGAATTGATCATCCATGAAGTATTTCCCCACTGGACAACCTGTGCAAATAAATTAAAATCTTTTCTAGTCAAGAGCCACTTGAATATCTGCCTAGAGTGGGTTCCATACCCACTATAAGAAAGCAGCGGTGCTCTAATAATAACATTCTTCATTCAAAAATTCCTATAGGCTAAAAAATTCCCAAGCTTTATAATCATCTTTCCAATTTTCAGAAAGCTCTTCAAGTGTAGTGTGCCAGCCGTCTACTGTACTTTGTAGAGAAAAGCAATCCTTTGCGTAATCTATACACTTCTTTCTAAGAGATAGCTTTTCATCTCTAGAGAGCTGAGAGATTTTAAGCAAACCTTCCGCTACTGTATCGCAAGAAACATAGTCTTCATAAATGTATGGAACTTGCTGAGATCCTACTAGTGATCTGAATTCTACTGGAAGTGCGACTCCATTTTCCGAACCATCTCTATGATCAACAACCTGTCTTGTTAAACCACCTGTCTTTACAGCGACAATAGGACAGCCTGTCATCATTCCTTCAAGTGTTGAGAGGCCAAATCCCTCTGCATAGCTAATATTGATACATGTGTCAGATATATTATAAAGCACATTTATTTTATCAAAGTCTAATCTCTCTGTAGAAAAATAGACATTATTTATTATTCCATGATGCTGACAGTTTTTAATTAGATTGGGACCTTCCTGATCATATGGGTCTGTATGCATAAGAAGCGTTGCATTTCTATGCCCCTCTGTCGCTTCAAGCTTATCTAAAAAAACCTTCCAGGACTCTATGACATCAGAAGGTCTCTTTCTCTTGGCATTTCTATTAATCCATATTGCTACAAAGTGATCAATCCTTTCATCACCGAGAATTTGACGCTTATAGCTTAGCCTCTCTGTTGATGACATTGGAAAAAATACATTATCAGGAACAGCATGTGGAATAAAGTTAACTCTTCCGGGAACATTATCATTTATTAGTTCATATGTCATATGAGAGTGACAATTAATTAAGTCTGTAGATTCATATAGTACTTGATTAAACTCAGGATAGGGTTCATTATCCCAAACATGCCACCATGCGATTGGACATATTTGATGAATTTCGTCTTCCATTTCAAAAAGCCAGATAAAAAATCTAGGATCAGTAAAGATCAAAAGAATATCTGGTTTTTCAGTAGCAAGCGCAAGTCTTAGGAGATTTCTATCTCCAAATCCATCAATTGGTTTAATAATAAAGTCTTCATTTACAACAACTGTCTCATAATCAGTGTGCTTTAGTGCAGCTCCAAACTGTCTAAAAGTCCAGTGATTCTTTTCTAACAATCCATTAACAAGGTGTCTAGTCTGTGTGCCGACACCAGAAGTTGAAAGTGCATGATCTGATAAGATCACCACCTTTTTCTTTTCTGCCATTGATCTACTATCCTCAGTGAAATATTAACACTGAGATATTATAAAGTAAATCACGTACAATGTTCTGTATTTTTAAATTGACAGTAAGTGCAGGAATCTCTATTTTTTAAAAACATTCCTCTGTATACAGAGGCTATCATGCTATTCATCATCTTGATACCCTTCTCTAGAGTCTTAGGTCCTACAGATACTGTTACAAGCTCACAGATGCGTCCTGGCTTACCCCCACGCTTTAATAGGATAAATCCACATCTTACGTCCTTAAGTGGCACAGAATGCTTTCTAGCCCAAAAGTGCTTATATAGAATAAGTTGCGCTGTCATTAGTAGACTTTGCTTTTTTTCTCTTCTCCAGCCATAGGATTGAGCTGTTTTCCAGTCTAAAATCCAGTAGTTATATCCCTCGTCCTTTTTCTTTGGAACCTTAATTACTGCATCAATAAATCCTTTAAACTTTACAGTCTTTCCCTCAATCTCTTCATAGAGATATTCCTCAGCTTTTACAGGCTCCCAGTTAGGAAATGTGTCATCTAGAAAGCTAGGAACTTCATCCCACATATTTTCTGCCCACTGGCACCATGTCTCTACAGGCGCGTACTTATACCAACCAGGCTGTTTTTCAACCCACTCAGGATTATCAAATCCGTTCTTTTCCCATGCAGATGTTATGTCATTAAAAAGCTTTTTCTTATCAACCTTTCTAGTCTCAAGAAGCGTTTCACAGCCTTCATGAACTGCTGTTCCAAAATCAAGATAGGGTGAAGGTTCAAAAGTGTCGATCTTGTCGATGTACATAAGCTTGTGTCGCCAGGAGCACTCCTTCCATATTTTCACTTCAGAAAATGAAATATGTGGCTTTCCTGTTGGAAAATTATTTTCAGTCATAATTCAATTATAATTAAAAATATAGAAAAGTACATGGAGTTCTAATGATTAGTGATGAAGAATACCAGGAAAGAATTCAAGATCTAAATAATAAAGAGTTTAAAAACCTATATTTTATTCATATTCCTAAGGCAGCTGGGTCATATATAAAACAATTTCCAATCAAGTGGGGGCAAAGTCACGAGCAATTTCACAGCTTTTCTCCAGTAGTCGGACCCTGGGGGACTACTGTTCCAGAGGAGCTTTTACTACCAAAGTCAGATCCCCAATTACTTCTTGAAAAAGGAGAAATAATATCTGGATACAAGAAGATAGAGCCGACCCAAATATCAAAAAAATTCTTAAAATTTGCAACTATTAGAAATCCGTTTGACTATCTAGTAAGTTGTTATTTTTCTAAAATGGTTGGAGTAGAATATGTCAATCTAGATGGGTGGCCGTTAAAGAAAGTTAGCACAGGGGACATAGAGGAATTCTTAATAAGCTTTTCAAAGAGTGAGAGAATGTACCTTCAATCTAGAAAAAATCTATTTCACCAAATATTCGACAATGAAGGAAGGTGTTGTGTAGATGTTCTAATTAGAGTAGAAAGAATAGATGAGGGACTCAGCCTTCTCAATAAAGAGGTATTTAGCAATAAGCTCAATATATCAAAAAAAGATCACAAAAATATTACGGGTGAAAGAGAGATAAATGGTAAAAGACAAGGATATGAGAAATTCTATACAAGTAAAACTAAAAAAGAAATCAAGAAAAAAATTAAAAGAGAGCTTAGCATGTTCGAATACAGTTTCAAGGGTCCTACAAATAAAAGACCCCTTGTATTCTTAGATAGAAATAAAAAATACGATATTTTTAAGGATTTTAAATGATTAGTGATGAAGAATACAAGAAAAGAATTCAAGATCTAAAAGATAAGAAATTTAAAAAGCTTTATTTTATTCATGTTCCAAAGGCAGCCGGATCTTACGTAAGAGAGTTTCCGATTCCAACTTCTGTTCACGGAAACCATGAGCAGTTTCACAACAATTCTTCATATAGCATCGGAAGGATAGTTGATGGAGCAATGCATTCAACAAGGCAGTTACTTGAAAGAGGTGACATAGTTACTGGATATTCAATGATAACTAAGGCCAAAAATAGCAATATAAGCCAAGATTCATTAAAGTTTGCAACTGTTAGAAATCCGTTTGACTACCTAATAAGTTGCTATTTTTCAGGAATGGTTGGTGCACCCGGTCAGACTATTAGATGCAATAATGATCATGGCAGCTATAAGACATACTGCGAGCACTGCAATGGTTTTGGATATGAAAGGTTCTTATCTGAATTCAGCAGAGGACGGATGTTATACGAACCTTGTAGAAAAAATCTATTTCATCAAGTATTTGACAATGAGGGACGCTGTGGTGTTGACCTGCTTATTAGATCAGAGTATGTTGCTGAGGGATTGCAGCAGCTAGGTAAGATAATATCTCTTAAAGATGAAGCTAAAAATATTCCAAAAGATCATGCAAATTCTTCTTCTAAAAGAATGAAAAGAGACTATAGAGAGTTCTACTCTCCCAAGATAAAAGATATGGTAGAGAGAAAGGTTAGAAACGAGCTTGATATGTTTGGTTACACTTTTGACGGACCAGTTGACAAAAGACCCTTTGTATTTCTAGATAGGGATAAAAGATATGATATCTTCTAATCTTCGCTAACTGCTCGACCTGCCATCTTCTCCCAGTCTCGTTCATTCTCATTCCTAACCTCTAGATTCTTTTCCCACACACATCGAAGAATTCTTGGATCAACGCTATTATTTTTTGCTACCTTGATAAGTGCATTTAAATCCTTTGGAAAGCAATGCCCGCCAAATCCCATGCTTCCGTCAGGACCTGGGACTGACCAGTGTGACTTTCCAAGCCTCTCGTCATAAAGTGCATACTCAACAACCTTATCATAATCTATGCTGAGTGGTTCGCAGATCTGATTCATCTCATTAGAAAAAATAACCTTAGTGGCAAGGAAGCAATTAGTAAAATATTTGACCATTTCCGCTGTATTGGATCCTGTCTTAACGATAGGGGTTTGCTTAAATGCCTTTCTAAAGACATTCTTCACGACCGAGGTTCCCGGTCTCGGACCTCCAACTATTATTCTAGTCTGATTCTTAAAATCTTCTACTGCATTGGCTTCAGTTAAAAATTCAGGATTAAATACGACTTGTATGTTTGAAACTTTTTTATTTAAATATTCAGTTGTTCCCGGGGGAATTGTTGACTTAATGACTGCTACCTTGTTGTCTATTTCTTTACAAAGACTGTCAATCTCTAAAATAGTTTCTTCAACAATTCTTAGATCACAAGAACCGTCCTGTCTCATGGGTGTTGGAAGGCAGACAAATATAACGTCTACTTTTTCAACAAGAGGCGCTAACGAACTACAAGTAGATTTTTCGGATACAAACTTATCATATGTCTCAATGTTGAATGCATGCTTCATTCCCTCATTTAGAGCTCCTCCAACAAATCCCTGTCCAACTATTCCAATTGTATTTATCATCAACCTATCCTTTGTATGCCCTTATAGCACATATCTTGCCATCGCTATTAAACTCAATGACGTCAACAACCCGCAATGCATCATCATTATTAATGTAGATCTCTATCTCAGATACAGTTAAATTTCCAGTTTCTGCAATATTGATTGGAACAATATTGATAGTGTCAAACATCTTAAACATTTTTTTATTTTCGTGAAGAACGTACGCAACGGGTCCAACATTAAGATCCCAATCTCTAAGCGTGATATCTTTAGAAAATAACTCCTTTAAACCGTCTGCATCCTTATTTGAAAAAGTATCAAAATACTTTAGTGTTAGCTCTTTTAAGTTCATTTTATATCCTCCATTGTTAAAATTTGATCGTCAGAAATATCCTTAGACGCGAACCTTCCTAAGATCTTGTGAAGCATAGTTGGAGAAAGTCCAGTGCCTGGTCGCTTGCATGATAGATTTTTATCAGTAAGCATTTCCCCTTTTTTAATTTTAGAAGTGGATACTATACTTCTTCTAGCATAAAGCCTTGCTCTCTCTTCGCTCTCTGTGCACTTCTTTTCTCTTGAGCCCAAGAGTGAAACTGCTAGGTTTATATTTTCAATAATCTTAGTAACTTCAGGTGGGTCAACTGATAGCCAGTGATCAGCACTTTTGTCAAGTGTCTTGTCTACTGTGTAGTGCTTTTCAAATATAGTTGCTCCAAGAGCATAGGCAAAAGCAGGGGTCCAAAGATTCATTGTGTGGTCAGATAGACCCATAATACAATCTGGAAACTCTTCTCTAAGGTGCTCTATCATTCGCAAGTTAATCTCATGATCTTCTGTTGGATACTTGAGATTACAGTGCATAACAACAATTTTATCTGTACCGCATTTTAGTACATTGACTGCAGCTCTTATCTCATCTATTGTTCCAGCACCTGTAGAAAGCATAACTATCTTCCCCTTAGATGCTACATTTTCTAGAAGCGGATGATTTGTCAGGTCACATGATGCAATCTTATAAGCATTGATTCCAACTCTATCGAGGTAGTCTGTTGCTTCATCGTCAAATGGGGTTGACATAAACTCTATATCGTGATAGTCACATATTCGCTTAAGTTCTGCATGATCTGCCTCACCAAAAGAATCTAAATGAGAATAGGAGTCAAATTGAGATCCTTCACTTTCTATCTCACCTTCCCAATCCCAAAATCTAGGAGCATCTCTAGTACACAGATTTTTAGCTTTATATGATTGAAATTTAATTGCATGAGCACCTGCTTCAGCAGCTTCTCTAATTAATCTTTCACCGAGATCTAAAGATCCTAGATGATTTACACCTGCTTCAGCAATAAAAAATGGACTTCCTGATAAAAGACGGTTCCATAGTTTATCAACTGGTGACATTTTGATCCTCGTCTATTTTCTTTTTAAGAGACTGCCTTTCTTTGGTTTTTGAAGAAAGACTTCCAGACCTTTTAAAGTATCTGTAGTATGGTAACCTTAAATGGTACCCATTAAAGTTCTTAATGTATCTTAAAATAAGATCATAGTCCTCTCTATTTCTTAGAGATTCATCGTATAGCCCTATTGACTCCAGATATCTCTTTCTAAACATAATTCCTGCACCATGGTCAAGTAGCACATCTAGAGTGTTTAGTGACTGCTTTCTCTCAAATTTTTCATTTACAACTATGTGATCACAGTAAACAAACCCTATATCATCATTCCACTCTAAAATCTCAGATAGTGTGAAGAGAAAGTTTTTATTAATAAAGTCGTCACCATCAACTCTCACTATGTACTTTCCTGATGATAGCGTGATTCCCTTGTTGGAGGCTGCCGACACTCCGCTATTCTTTTCTAGTCTGGCAGAATTTACTAGTCCAGAAAATTGAGAAATAACTTCCCAGGATCCATCGATCGAACAATCATCTACGACAATTATCTCATATCTATCATCCGATAGTGTTTGATTAATGCAGCTATTAATTGCTCTCCCGATATGTTTTTCAAGATTAAAGCAAGTTATAATGACGCTTATTAGTATATTGCTATCCTGCGTAGATTTTAATTCCATCAGACTTTAACCATCTATCACAAATATTTTCAAAAACTTCTGGCGGTATGCCTGTTGATCCTAGCTTAGTATAGTTTGTGTTCTTAGTAAAGATAATATCAAACTTCTCTTCTATTTCAACTTCATACATTGAAAAAAGCTCATCTATATCTCTAACATCCCCTTCAAGTATGTAGTATATAGATTGACTACAGAATTTATCTGCAACCTCGCCTGCAGTTTTTTGATAAGCTTGATCTCCCTGACCCCTTAGCCTAAAGAGATCAATTCCTATAAACTTATTACAACCCCTCTCCTGAAAAAATGGCCACATTGTGCAAAATCCACATCCTAGATCTAGTACAGATATTGTATCTTCAGAATTCTTAGATTTTAAAAATGTGCTTAAGTCTCCTGATTTTTCAAATAATTCATTTAGCCTTCTCTCATGTGGAACAATCAGCGCCCAGTTCCATAGGCTACCTCTTCCATGTTTATTGGATCTTTCAAGGAGAAAGCTTTCAATCTCCTGTATTAGATTTTCATCCTTGCTAGTTATCATTTTTATTTTCCATCTTTCTTGCTATTTTATCAATATCATCTTTTGTGTGAACGTCTATGTAGTTTGTACTTACAACTCCCTTATAAACACTTAAAGCCTTTTGATCAACACACCTGTCTAAAAGCACATGAATTGCTGAGTCTTCTATTCCATTTTGATCTACAGTAAATACTTCCCACAGATTATTTTGTATTAGCTTTTCAATACATTCATCTATCTTTATTGACTCTATTTGTGGTGAATTTGCTTGAATTCTAACCATCAGGTCAAAATAAACACCCGATTTATTTAGATGATTTTTTGCATGTGAAAGAACATCCTGCGTCCAGACATTATCCCTTGAAAGGCTGCTAGGCCTATTAATAACGCTAATCCCTTGTGCTTCTACAATATTTTTTATTTCTTCATCTTCTGTACTGACAAATATATCTTTTTGATCAATATATTTGCTCTTCAGGCAAGCATCAATAGACCAGCAAACTAAAGGTTTGTTGAAGAGTAGATGGATATTTTTTCTAGGAAGTCTCTTGCTTCCACCTCTAGCAGGTATGACACAGACTATTTTCAAAGATCCTCCACAAGGATAGACTTATCTCCAGTCATTGAAGTGCATGCAATTCCAATCTTAACATCATCATCATCTGGCTTAAGGAAGCACCTCAAAAGATAGTAAGGACAAGCTGGGCAAACTTCTAAGTCTAGCTTATGATAGACTATTTCACCTGATTTTTTCTTGGTAAAGACAAATGGATTTTTCTGAAATATTTGATCTCTAAAGGTTATCATTAGACGATTATTAGACCACCTCTCCAGCCCTATTTTTATCTCTATCGGCTTCATATTTTCACATATTTGAATTGCCTTTTTTGCATCAGACCATCTAAAGGGTATGTTAAATTTTTTAGATGCATTTCTCAATAGGTCTATAGCATAGTACGTCTCATCTCTCATATCTCTATGATCATGACTAAAGTATGAAAGAATTACAGGGCAATTATTCTGCCTGGCATACCCAAATGCTTCATCTACTTCCCACTGCTGTAACTCATGAAGCCTTGATTTAAGATCAACAGATCTAGCAACATATCTACGCATTCTTCCCGGAGAAAACAAGTCTCTTTTGCTTGGGTGATAATATCCCCAATGTCTTGGTGCATGAAACCAGTTAAAGTCAAAAATGTCATCTGTTTTGACTGATGTGTACGAAGCCCTATTGGAATAGTCAATCATTAGATTTTCTTCTAGCCATTGAGAGCATTTATTATCCTCTATCGTACCTCCTGCTCTAAATGCTTCTGGAAAATCATATCTCTCAATAATTCTATGACCTAGTATTTGATAATGTACTTTGGAGCTATCCCAGTCACTAGACCATTGATCACCTATTCCGCTCTTAGGTGGTTGATGATAGTGCCAGTGAAAGCTGTCACAGTCTGTATTTAGAGACTTAATGTTGTCATATGTGTCATTATATTTTTCAATTCTATTTTTAGGATTTGTCCTAAACCCCATAAAGTCCATAATAAACCAGTTTAAAATAAAATAATTTTCGAAAGAATCCCGAGAGTCAAATCTAAACCTATCAGATGTTATATCTGACAGTGATCGCTTTATGTCGTCCCAGTTATCCATAAACTCTTTGGATCCGTCTGGTCTCCTTCTAACGTCGCCCCCAATCGGTCCTTCAGTATCCACACAGTGAACAACTAGAACCTGAGCTTTATTTGTTGAGAAACCACCCATATTTTACCATTCCTGAGTCTATGTTATTCTCTTTAAACCAGCAAAAAGTATCATTTAAAATACTCCATCGCTTAGTCGCAAAGTCCTTAAAACTATCATCAATTTGATAGTCGCTATCTTTAACTTCAATACAGCCGCTTAGAGATTTTGAAATATCAAGATTAAATCTTGACAACATGTCAAAGTAAATTACTAGCTTGTGAAATCTATTTTTAAATTTATAGTGATTAGAAATGTTCACAATTCCTGCTGCTACTCCAGATATTTCTCTTATACTTGCAGAAAAAGTATACCATGCGTTTTCAGCAGCACTATAATACTCATATACTGAATTTTTAAGATTTATATCTTTATAGTTTTTTCTTATATTGTCAATTGAGGGCCTGGTAAAATGAGAAAGTGTCATTTTTTCAACCTTTCTTATGCTTCTATCAAGTGATTTTAGATATAGAAGGACCCTTCTATCACTTACATCCCAGCTCTTTAAGATAGACTCAATTAATAAAATTCTTTCCGGAAGCCACTCTAAAACTTCTATAATGTCAAAATAGTTTGAATTTACTTTTTCTACAGGTATTTCAACACCCTGAACAAGATTTAATTTAAATCTTTCAATATAGTTTATTTTAGAAAAAATATCTGAAGGCATTATGATAACATTTCCGCCTTGCAAGAAATTACTAACATTATCGCTAATTGAAGGCTTTGAATCAAGTACAAGAAAATCTAGATCTGATATTCCAGGATGTGATATTTCTCCAACTTGATATATTTGAAGAGATGGGTTATCCTTGCAGAACTCTAATATAGCACGGTCATAATCTTCTTTTGTTTGCAATTTAGATACCCAGTATTGACTTCATTTCTTTAATAAGATTATACCCTCTAAGAAAATAATTTTCACCAATAATTTTCATTGCACTATCAGGAATCTCATTTGAAAGAGAGAGATTTGCTTTCCAGCCTGCTCTTAGCATAGAAGAGACATCAACTATCTCAAAATTTTCTTTACTAATGACTTTCCTACATGCCTCTATTGATTCTGGCTTTGTTAGATATTCACCCCTAATATTCATAAAATAAGAAGGAAGGAGACAGATAACAGACATAAAGTATTTCATCTGATACATGGAATTTTTATAATTTCTAAAATTATCCATCATATAGACACCCTCATAGGCATGATGTTGAAGTGTTCCGCTCCCAAATGCACGCTCTAGGGTCTTGTAAATTGAATTAAATCTATCTATTTGCTCTTGACTTGAATCTCTCTTGTGTCCAAATAGATCGAACTCTCCAAGAAGCGATACGCTTTGCTCAAAAAGGCTTGTTGGAAGATAGAGGTCGGGATACATTAAAAGATCTTTTTCAGCTATAAAGTGAATTCCGTGATGTTGATGATTATCAAGATTCTTAATCATGTTCTCGATTGCCTGACAGATAGACCTAAGCCTTATCATCTCAGAAGCATCATCTAGCGTCCCATCTCTTATGATTGCAATACTATCAAAGTCACTCCATCCTGGAACATAGTCCAATGTTGCAAGACTTCCATGAAGGATAAAACCCTTAAGATAATAATGAGCATTTTGTCTAATAAAGTCAGATATCTCTAAAACAGGCTTAAGAAATGGATCTTTATATTTTTCATAGTCTATTTTGTCAATGGATGATCTAAAACTATGTGTAGAAAAATCGCTAGGATTTAGACATTTATATGATGATGATACTGACCTTGCTATCATCTCTTTGACAAAAAATGGCTCACTATCAATACATCCAGACTTTGTGTGAAGAAACCAGTTTAAAAGACTATTTGAACTCTTTTGAAGATTTATTTGATTTCTGGACATTCTTTTTCTATAAAGTCAACAATTCTAGAAGATGCTCCTTCGTAATTTTTAGAAAAGTATTTCTCCTGAAATGATTGCCAGTCTCTATCATCTCTATTGATAAGGCCTAGTACGCGATTTAACTCAGACTGCATTCTTAGTCTAAATTCAGATTCGTCATCAGTACTCTTCTTAAGAATTGTATCACAGTGAACTCCATCAAATATAGGTCCAGAGTAATATTGCTTATTGATTGGATCCATTGCCCTGAAGAGCTGCTCTCTATTTTTGTGAAGTGCTGCATGCATGTCAGAAAACAGACAGACATACGGAACCTGAAGAAATGTTAGCTCATTAATTGCTGACGAGCAAAAGTTGAATACACACTTTGACGATGTATAGAGTCTTAAGTGAGAAACAATATTATCATCATAAACATATCCATCAAAATTTGTGAACTTGTGGTATGGATAGGAATATTTCTGTCTTGATTTTAGTATTAATGCATACTTGTTTCTATCGCAAAAACTTCTTAGTTCAGCTAGAAATATCTTTACATAATCCAAAAATCCACTATAGTTTGACACAAAGCTGTTGTGAGGTGCCATAAATGTTACAATATCGAGGTCTTCTTTTATGTTTAGACTCTTAAAGTCATTTATAATTTCAAACCACGGGCTTCCAAGTGACTGAATTTTTGTATGACCTGTGAGCGTCTGAACAGTATTTTTAGACCACTCGCTATTTGCAAATAGTGTTGAAGATCCTGAATAGTCATTTCTACTGTTGTATATCTCATTCCAGCAATATTCAACTGCATACACATTAGACTGTCCAGATATTTCGTATATCTCACTCCATATTTTATTGAATAGGTTAATACCTATCAGAAATCTATAGTCATTGTGATTGTTAATTACTGCCTTTCTTACTTCCTCTCTGTTCCTAAATGTCATCCAGTTTATGTCATCTAGTCTTAATCCAATCTTTGGAATATTGGACAAAGACTCTCTCTTGCATGTTGAAAAAACATCACACTGATACCCTCTAGATCTGCACTCTCTAATTAGCCCAAGAACAGACTGAACAGTTTGAGACTTATCAATAAAGAATGCAACCTTCATTAGCTATTTAACCACTCGTCAATGTGTGCTTCATCCTTTGCTTCTGGGCTTGAAAAATCCTTTGAAAGCAATACCTGTCCATAGTCAATCTCATTATCTGGAATTCTTCTATCATCAAAAAATATCCTTCTATCCATTATAATAAGCTCTTTTGATTCATCATTAATTTCATCTATTAGCTTTGCACACTGAATTCCTGGCTCGCTATTCTTTGTTGGAAGATGATAGTCGTCAAACAAGAGAAATGCATTGTATTTATCCTTACATAGATCCCAATCGCGCTTAACACCGTTGTATGTGTGATCTCCATCAATATAAATCATATCAAAATTTCCCTCAACACTTGGCAATACACTACTAGAAGCCCCTGATCTAAACTCAATCATTGAAAACCACTGGCTTGGAAATATTGACTTTAATCTTGTTATTAATGCTTGATCAAAGTTTGGATCAACTGTTACGATTCGCCCTCGGACTCCTGAGTCACTAAATGCCTTTGCTGCACAAAATGTAGAATAGCCTCTGCCAAATCCTATCTCAAGAAATGATGTTAGCTTAAACTTTCTTATTAGTGTGTATATTAAAAGACCTCTTTCGTAGTTTGGCCTGAAGAAGCACCCGACAGACCTGTAGAGATCACTATTTTGACCTCTTGTCTTTTTTGCGGTATATTCTCCAATTGCATCAAAATCACCCAGGGATAAAGAGCTAACAGGTGTTCCTAGCTCTTCAAGCTTTTCTCTAATATCTAATTTTCTCATTTTTTTCTCCATGCCCTTGTCTCATTTGGGCTTTCTTCTGGGCTATTTCCCATAACTCTATCAAAGTTATCATTTAAAAATTTATAAAAACCTTCTCTTTCTTCTGCTGCTGAATCTAGATCTGAATGACCTGAGTGGTGATCGTCTTCGTCATGTTTTATAAAGTTTTCTACGACTATCCCACCATCATTTAGCTGATCATATATGTTCTTAATAATTGAAATTGGACTTGGAACATGTTCAAGAACTTCAAATACAAGAATAAGATCGAGCTTATCATCATATGTGGGAAGAGAGCTATGTGTAATGGGTTTTGCATTTAGCTCAACATCTAGATTTCTATCTTTTATTTTTTTATCCAGCCTCCATTCTGCAAATTTAAAATGTTCACAGTCTTTAACATCACTAATTGATATCCTTAATTTTGAACTCTCAGGTTTTAAAAAATTTAAAAGCGTGTTCATAAATGGTGCAACTCCGCAACCATACTCACAAATATGAAAATCTTTTCGCATCTTACAAATTCCAAGAAGAGATGAAAGGACGTTCATATGATAGTGAACCATATCCTTATGCCGGACACACTGTCTAAATGTTGCCCATGCACCCTGGTCTCGGTAGAATTGAAAAACTGATTCTGTGTCATCTCTATCTCTAATTGCCCAGATATCTTCATATGTCATTTCTGAAACGGGTTCGCATGTAGCTGATCCTGGAAGGTTGGGCTTTCTACCTGAAGATCTTGTTCCTAGCTCTAGTGCTGTCTCTTCATCGACTTTATAGTATTCGCATAGGTCGTCTGACCACTTGGTGTTCATATCTTTACCTCTATGTGTCCATTCTTAATACAAAAGTATATTAGAGCCTCATTGTGAATGGGAAACGAAACTCTGAAGGGATATTTTTTTCTCATAGCTCTCATAAATTCGATCAAGATTGAACTATATTCATCTTTTTCTATGGGCTTTAATAACCTAAACCCTTTTTTTCCCTCTCCATATTTTCCATCATCCATGCAAATAGAAACTGGGCTTACCATTAGATTTCTAAAATATCCCTTATCTAAAGATCTTTTCATGTATTCTCCCTCTGCATCTCTTCCAAGCTTATATTCATATTCTCCTATATTTTCATACGTCTGACATGACATTACGTGGAAATCAGAATATCCCTTTAGGGAAGATACAGCGAATTTAGGGTTATTTTTATCAATTACCATTTTATTATTTTGCTTTATAAACCTATAAGAAGGAAAAGCATAGTGATTAATGCAGCCGACTGTGGGTTCTGAGTCTATTCTATCTATACACTCTTCTATCCACGGAGCTCTTGCTACAAAGACGTGATCGTCTGGACAGTCAATAAAATATTTTCCTTCAGCAATCTCTCTTGCTTGTATTTTTGAATATCTTAGACAGTTTGGATAGTCATTCTTCTCATTAAGAATGTACCTGTACCTGCACCCAGGACTATAAGACTTAATGAAGTCTGTTACGGCCTTATCAGTAGATCCATTATCAACAATTATTAGTTCAAGCTTGTTAAGATCATACAGGTTTGTTGCAAAGAAGGAGGATAGAACCTCTCTAAGCCTTTCGGGCCTGTTGTATGAAGTAACACATAGACTTGTCTCAATCATTCAACCACCTCAAAAATAGAGCATCTGTCAAATAATCCCACATACCTCAAGCTCTTTCTTTCTTTAAGTTTTTCGCACACACTCCACGGACCACCATCTCGCTCTACATACTGAGGGTCTGGTTGAATATCATCACTTGCATTGTGAAAGATTAAAAAAGAACCTATTTTTGATGCTTTGATACACGCCTCCGCATCCTTTAGTGTTTGATCAAAAGTGTGATTTCCGTCTATAAAGAGAACATCATATTTTTCTTCTATCTGGCTAACGGTCTCATGTGACATTCCCATTTTTAAGGTAAAGTTCTCTATTCCTGTATTTTTAATAGCCTGGTCGAGGTCGCCTATAAATGAGACATTTAGTATATTCCACTTATTGAATATGTCATGTGTCTGATCCTGAGATTGCTGAGAGATTAGTGATTCAAATAGGTCGACACCGGTTAGGTGATAGTCAGAAAAATTATTACTAAGATAGTTTGCAACCTTTATAAAGTTACCGCCCCACCACACGCCTATTTCAAGATATTTTGGATTTTTAAATTTATCAAGATGATTGCATATTGATAAAAATTCTACTTCTGTAAGATCTGTCCACTGACCGTGCAATTTCTCTCTAAGTTCTTCTTCACTATCGACACCAAACATCTTTTGTGCCAGGTGGAGATTAAAATTTGACATATTCACTGCTCCTATCGATAGCAACTTTTATTAACAAGAATATTAGAAATATTTTCTCTAGGTATTACTATTCTATCACAAGACTTGTCAATAGAATATCCAAATATATCAAGCTCAGCTTTAAAATATTTGCTAACAATGTGCTTCATTTCTTTATCATATATTTTAGAATTCATACCTTTGGGCTTGTTTGATTTATGAGAAAACCACGAATCAATTTTGTCGCCCCTTAGGTCAAGAAGCCTCTGAAGAGATTCTAGCTTAAATGCAAAATCTGGAACAAATGACCCACCATCATCAAAATATGGGTAGTAGCATGAAAAGTTAAAAGCTTTAAACTTTGAAGATTGTTTTCCCATATCTAGAATAAACCTTTTAAACCCAGCAAGGGTCGGCTTTGACCAAAGCTTATCTTCATAGTGAGATGATATATCATTTGCACCGTAATTTCCATGAAAATAAAAGCTTAAAAAAAGATCAAAAGGGTTTCTAATCATCGCTACACTTATTCTACTAATATCTTTTTTAAATGAAGGTCTTGTAAACACACCATCTCTTTCTATATCTTCTGAATGCTGTACACTCTTGGCTAGTGACTTTAGCATTTCACTATCTTTAATAAATGTTGAATGACCCTCCCATCTAATATTTTTAGTACTTTCACAAAGCTTTGATATTGTTCCTGAGCCACATTTTTGCATTCCAAAAACTTGAATACTATTGGTTTGTGACTTTTTCAGAATACACTTCATATCAATCATTCTAAAAATTCTCACATATTAGATCTTCTGAAACTCCTAGTTCACTAAAGAATCTTCTTGTATGAGCAAAATCTTCAGAGTGTAAAAGCTTTCTATCTCTGTCAAGATTGTAAGGGCAAAGTGTTCTATGAGGTATGTCATCATCATAAAAAAATCTACTATCGTTAATAATATCCGGAGATACTTCGCACTCTCTCATGTCTGAATATATTAGGATTCTATCCTCATCTGTAGATTGCTGCATAATCGTTGCAAGAATTCCCTCAGATGCAACTATCTTCCCTATACTCCTAACATAGTCAACTTGGTTATGATCGTTATACATCTTAGAAGAAATAAGATGGTCTGACTTTATGCAGAAAAAGTGATCGTCTACATCTCCATTTGGTGTCTTGCTAGCACCTCTAAATGATTTATGATCTTTCCACACTCCCCTTGCAGCTATTAGACAGCCCTCATTCTTCATTTGATCTATTAGGTTTAAAAGAGAATCACTGTCAAGACAATACGCATCTCCATGCCAGTGAAACACATAGTCAGAATTTTTTGCTGCCTCAGTCAAAGACTTCTTAATGCAGTCATACTGTCTTAGCCTTAGATCTGATTTTCCTTTTACTGGATAATCTTCACCCATAACAACAGAATCTATGTTTAACTTCTTTAATTTCTCATACGTTTGAGGGTGATTACAGCAAACTGCAATAAAGACATCTTTATGTTTCCAGTGATTTCTTATTACGTTTACATTTGTAGCAATCTCTGCTCCTTTATCGTAAACAGAAATTGCAATTCCAATTTTCATTCTATAACATCCCAAGAATATTCTATCTCAATAGTCTTAATTTTATCATTATTTTTAAGATGTTGATGTAAAATTATCTCAGGTCTAAATTCTCTTGTCTGCATGCATATAGATTCTAGATTTTTATATACACTAGAATAGTAGTCAATATTTTCAGAAGAGGATATTGCAAACATATCTCTTGTGTGATTTTTCTTTGAGCAAGAAAATCTTGGAGGATTATCACTAATCGGTACAAGAATATGATCTTTTGACACCTCATGGGCTTTGTTAAGATCAATCTCACCGTCTATTTTTATATCTGTCCTATGCCTCATTACTAGATCAAACTTAAATCCATGATTATTCTCATGATCTATTTTTTTATTATTGCATGATTCAATTTTATAAAACATGGCAGGTATATGCTCTCCTTTAGACCTTACTCCACCATACCCCTTCTTAAGACACGTAACGTCTGGAACATACTTCATAAATGGTTCTGTATTCCATTCCCTTTCTTTTTCAATTATCATATTCTGAGGATTATACAACCTTCTTATCTTTTGTTCTTGCTCAACTGTTGATAGAAATTTTCCACTGGTTCTCCAGCCCAGTTTTTCCCATGTGTCAATAAAAAAATAGAAAGAAAAATTTTCATTAGGGTCTATTAGAGACTTCTTTATGAGCTCATAGCCCTTTTCAAATGAACGCATGTGTCCAGAAATACAAATAGCAATCTTTTTCATTTAATCTGTTCCAGTTGTTTAAAAATATCATCCACGCTATTAACACGAAAAGAGCTCATAGCCTTGTCGTCTACTAAGATGTCATAGTGAACCTTTCCCATAATCAATTCATGAAACTTGACTCCCCACTCTTTTAGATGATTGAGGGTTAGTTGATAAAGATTTTTGTATATTGCATCTACATCCTTGTTAAATACGCTCATTCCCCTTGCTGTATAGATGATGATGTGATTTCCAGAATCATAGCAATTATTTACTATCTCTACCATTTTTGGGATTGGAACACATGATAAATACTTCTCTACATTATTTCCCTCAACATCTCTTTTGCAGATAACATCGTCAAGGTCAAAAGCTATAACTTTTCCAGACAAACTATTTCCTTTATTCTCTTTTTAACTCTATTTTTTATCTCAGTATCAAGATCTACGACTTCTAAAATTCTATCTCTAATCTGAGAAAACTCATTAGAAGAAAACATGTAGTGACCAGATATCATTGCAAGATCTACTTGTTCATGAATGACTCTAGCGTCCACCCACTTTTTCCACTTTCCTGACTTTACACACAGATTGATAAATTCATCCCTAACATCACAAAGCTTATCATTATCTGATAGTTTGAGGATTGTATCTGTCTCCAAGACGCCAAGCTCAGGTGCTACGTTAAATGACTCAACTCCGGCATTTATTCTCTTATTTATCTCTTCTGATGTCAGATAGTCAGAATTGTGCTCTTTTGGAATTAGTCCAAATTTTCTTGAAATTTCGCACATCTTTTTAGAATTTATAAAGTTAAAGCTTCCAGTATTCTTTAAACCTTTAATACTTGTTCCAGACTGAACTACACAGTATGCAATTTTAGAAAAATCAACATTGTAGTTTTGAAGCATTTTTAAAAATACTTCCAGCTCTACGGGACTATATTTTCTAATAGCCTCTTCTGTCCCAATCTCAAATAAAATATCTGGATTTGTAGATTGACAGAGCTCCATAAGTGAATAGGTAAAATGGGCAGCAGTTGCAACAGTCGTGTATGCCTTCCACGGGTCAATGTGAATTATGTCAAATCCAGAAAGACAGTCAGCAATTGCTGATTTTTCTCCGCTATCTCTTTCTGATCCCTGGTTTGGTCCAGAGTGATCTCTTTCAAGAACTATATTTTTACCTTTACCCCTAACATACTTAACAAACTGCTCAGTATTCCATCCATTTACATATCCTCCACCGAGCTCTTTGCATTCAATTTGACGACGAGAAGGAATAAACCCTAAATTAAAACCTTCTTGATTAGAGACCTCTATAACAGAGTCAACAATGTTCAGGCTCATTGGTCCAAAATAGAATTTAGGCTTTTCTAGATTTTTTGACACTTTCTATCTCCTCTGACTCTTTTTTTTGGTTGATAGGAATAAATTATATTTTCCAAAATTAAATAAAAATCTGTCAAGAGGATAGTCATGAAGCGGAGACATGTTAATCCATATTATAGCTGTGAGCATATTAACCTTTCTTATATCGTATCCATTCTCCTCTATAAAGCAATGTAAAACCTCTCTACAGTCAATAAGATTTTTTCTACACAAAATATCGCAGTAGACTCCTTCTTTTTCCTGTCGCAGCATGTAGTGATTTTGATTGACAAGCTCGTGATTAAAAATTAGATTATGATTTAATTTTGCTAAGTCATAATATGTATCACCTAAATCTAACCTACCTGCAAAATCCTGCCTCCAGTCTATAAGAGAAAATCCATCCTCTACTTCAATAATATTATCAAGTATAAGGTCTCCATGAAAAATAGAAGCAACTCCATCACATAACCAGTTATCATCAATTTTTGAGAGCATTTCAGATACAGGCGGTATTTCTTCTCCATTAATAATCGACACACAGTCAGATGATCCATTTAAAAATTGAGATACTCTGTTTTTAGTTTTTTCAAAATAAAAGTCAAAGCAATGTGAAGATATGTTTTCTGAAGATTTTTTATTCCACATGTTTTTTAATGCCCAATCTAAAAATAGCTTCATCTTAACAGGTGTAACTGAGTCTGCAAATAGGTTTCCATCAACATACTTGTATTTAAAAAAATTATTAGAAGATGACTCTATTTCAGGTATAAGACCTTTTAAAAATTCTGCTCTTTTAACCCTCTTGCTAACATGACTACTATTATGAAAAAACTTAATAACACTTTTATCAATAATGTAGATATTCTCTTGAACCTTATCCAAGACTTGAATTGAGGATTTAATCTCATCTCTTGCCCTGGCCAGAGAATAAGGCTCTCCTATATCGTGCCAGTCAGAGATCTTATCTATCTTAAATTCAATGCCATCACTATCAAGCATTGTCTGTATAACATGACAGTCTGAAAGATTTTTTACTTTATTTTCCTCAGCAGCATCAATGATCTCATCTAGGCGCTTCCAAAACACTTTGTAGTCTTTTATTCCTGCTCTTCCAGGATAAGCAAGATCATACTTCATCTCTCCCTTGTCATTTATCTTTAAGAGCGTACATCCTGCTGACATGTTTATAGTTCGATATTGATCAGAAGACTCTGATTTAGCTCCTGATATCCAGTTTTCTGCTAGCGAAGGAGCATTATCAAATATAATAGAATCACAAACATGAAATATAAATGGGCACTGTAATTGATCCTTTGCACTTCTCATTGAATGAAGGAGACTTGACTTTGGACCTTTATAGTTTTTTACTTCAATAAATGTAAAGTGAATATCTGGATATGATAGCTGCAAAAACTCTCTTACTTGATTGCCATAATGCCCTAGGGTTATAAAAAATTTTGCATTTCTGGGATAGCTATCAATAATGTATGAAAGTGCAGGCTTGTCACCTACTCTGACCAGAGATTTATTTGTATAGTCTGTTAGGTCACCTAGCCTACTTCCAAGCCCGCTTGTTGTAATTAGTACACTAGGCTCTTCCATAGTTATCTTTTAGACGAACTATATCATCTTCTCCAAAATAAGTTCCTGTTTGAATTTCAATAAATTCAAGAGGGTCATCTGTAGTATTTTTAATAGTGTGCTTGGCTTCTTTTGGAATATATACGCTCTCTCCTGTTTTTAGAGTAAACACCTTATCGTCTAGACAGACCTCAGCTTCTCCAGAAGTAATAACCCAGTGCTCAGATCGCTTATAGTGATATTGATAGCTTGGACAGTGTCCAGGGTTTACTATTATTTTTTTAACCTTGCAACTAGGATCGTCTAGTAAGATTTCATAAGTTCCCCACGGGCGACTCTCTTTCATTTTATTTCTCCAGAATAATTTCTCTAATCTTTTCTGACAGTAAGTCAGAGTTTCTTTTTATATTAATTGCATCACAAGATCGATATGGGTTTGTAGGCGCATGATCATTTACTATAACTCTTTTACAGTGCATTAGATTAAAAATTATTTGATGATATTTTACACCGATTCTCTCTAGCTGACTTTTTGTCACTTCTTTAAATGATTCATCTCTTGAAGTAGTAATAATAATTTGACACTTTCCAGTGTCGTATAGATCTCTAATCTTTTTAACATTTCTCTCTAATGGCTCGGTAGATCCCCACAGCCTTCCAAAGTACCTTCCAGAATTTTCCACAAGAACACCATCCATATCGATAAAAATGGTTGAAAATGATGATTTATACTCGTTCCAATCTCTAAGTGTTCCCCAGTCGATATATTGACTAGCCAGCTCCGTTCCAAACTCAATGCCATCGAGCATCATTGAGTATATCATGTGAGAAATATAAAGATCACTATGGTCTCTTAGCTTAAGAAATGATTCTTTAAAGATGTTTGCAGACTCAAATGAGTAACCGCCGGCGCAAAATTCTGAACTGATAACCTTCTTTTCAACTATTGACGTAATTATTCCATTATCATCTGTAACAACATAGCTCTTATTTCCAGCATTAACTGACTCCATTGAGCTAATATCATATGTTGTTACAAAGTTTCCAGGTATCACATCACACTTAAAAAAATTATCAGAATCTTTAATAAAGATAGGTCCTTGAATATTTCTTTTTTCAATTACCTGAAATATTGTCTCAGGTTGATTCTTAGTTTCTTCTTCTAGAAGGACTATGTCTAGCTTTTTACAGACGCGATCTCCAAATGCATTAAAGAAGCATCGCTTAACGCCCTCAGAAAAGCAATACTGATCTTCGTGTTCCTGAAGTCCGACTACAAATATATTGCTAAAGCTATCTAGATCAAGTCCTGATATAGACTCTATGATCATAAGATTTCCTGATGGGTGTGTGAGGAGCCATTTTGGCCTCATTCCTGGATATCTTGATGACTTTCCTGCGACTGGTATGATAAGATTCAATGTTTCTCCAGTATTAGCTGATCTATATTTTTAACTACTTGTGCTATAACGTTCTTATTACTACAATACTGCAAAAGTCTTAATAAGTTCATTATTTGAAATGATTGATAGAAATATTTGTAAAAATCATATTTCATAAAATGATTATCAATTTTTTTATCAATGTAATCGAAAATTATTGATATTTTTGTCAAATCTATAGGAAGGGGATAAAGATTTAGTGACCACATATACTTTGTGTCCTGTCTAATTTTAACCATATCTTGAACTGGAGACTCTAGAAATGTATCAAGAAAATCTATTAGACACACCTTTTTACTTTTTCTTCTAACAAGAATATTTGACAGTGTTAGATCGCCGTGGCAAAATCCCATTGGAATGTCTCTCTCATCGAGAGAAAAGAATATTTCATCTATTTTAGAGAATCTATTCTTAATATCCCAATAGAGTTCAGAGTTTTTAAGATTTTCTTTTACAGATGAGTATTTTGATAAAAATATTTCTTTTTGAAATTTAGAAAAGCTGGCTTCTAATATGCTATTATCAATAAACCCTAATATTGAAGAAATTAAAAATTCAATTTCCTTAATTGAACATCTATGAATAAACGTAATGCAGTCCAAAGATCTACAAAAATCCATCTCAAAATAACAGATATCTTTATCAAATGAGAAATTTCTATCAATAATTTTTGGAATTTCTATAAACTTTAGATTATTTTTTTGAAATGCAATATCTTGTTTTTTGCACTGGTTTTCTAATCTGTGGTAGTAGGATTGATCTGAAGAAGATTTTTTAACTATCTTTTTTGATAGTGAATCCTTAATCTCAACACTGCAACCTGAATTTCCTCGAATTATTATCATAAGTCATTTCATGCTCAAGTATTTCTTTAAATCTTCTGGTGTGCCGAGTCCATGCATTTTATCTACAAAAAATGGAACTAGTGTTTTTTCATCTAAAATTAATTCATTATATACAGGTGCAATATAAAATTCATTATTAACTCTTATATCTTTCTTTATCATGTCTTCTGCGTATTTGACAAAATCGCATCCATTCCTATAGTAATAAATTCCACAAGTAGCTATATCAGATATTGGATTTTTTTCTGCAACCTCAGTTACAACTCCTCTTGAATTAGTCTTAACAAAGCTCCACTTTGGATGAACAGCTCTAAATGTAAAAACAGATGCATCAAAATTAGTAAATCTTCTAATTGTATTAAAATTATCTTTTGAATATTCTACAATCTGATCTGAATTTGCTATTAGAAGTTCTTCTTTATTGTTGATTAGTCTTTTTGCTAATAGTGCAGTACAAGCTGCACCCTCTGTAAGGCTTTCAACAGTTACAATATCATATCTTCCGTTTGTTACAAAATTTAGAACTGACTCTATATTGTACTCGCTAAGATGATTGGATCTCACCAAAAATATGTAATTTGCATCAAAGTCAAGATTTTCAACAACACACTGTATCATTGGCTTTCCATTGACTTCAATCAGCGGCTTTGGAAATGTGTATCCTTCTTTTTTAAATCTGCTACCCTCTCCTGCCATTGGTATTAAAATATTCATTTTAAAAACTCCTCAAATATTTCTAAAGTTACATGGTCTGCATTTAAAACACCAATCACCTTGCAGCCTGATAAGATAGCAGCCTCTATTCCCTTTGGAGAATCCTCAACAATTATAGCATCATTTGCAGGTATATTAAAGCAAGAAAGTATTTTTAAATACCCTTCTGGATCTGGTTTGGCATTTTTAACATCTTGATTTGTAACTATCATATCAAGTAAATCAAATACACCGGAAGTCTTTAGCATTAAATCTGCAGTCTCTCTTATACTATTTGTAAAGCAGCAAACCTTTAACCCTTTTTCTTTTAGATGGTTTATCATTTCTATTTTTTCATTACGAATCTTTGATTGCTTTCTAATAATGTTTTTAGTAATTTTCTGCTTTAATCTATAAACTTCTTCATGCTGGCTAGCATCTATTTTTCCTAAAGCTGTTAACTTTTTAAGCTTCACTTTTGTTGGTATTCCATTGAATATTTGCATATGATCATCAAGAGATATTTCATAATTGCAAACTTTTTTTAGTGCCTTGTTTAAGGCAACCCTGTGCCACTCACACGCATCAACCAAGACACCATCAAGATCAAAAATTATTAGCTTTAAATTCTTCATAATATTTCTCTATATTGTCACTACAAATGCCATTGCACTTTCTAATCAATTTCCACTGATAGTTTGTCTCTTCTGGCATTACAATAATTGATCCATAACATGGTCGCTTACCTGGGTATACCCAAATGTATCCTTTGCTAGTTATCGTGTAATCATCTTCCTGGTGCCAGAATACATTCCACGATATTGTTGAATTTAGAAACCATCTTAGCGCTGCTACGTTTTTAGCATGAAGCCATATCTTATCTTTTCTATTGATAAGCCATTTCAGGCTAACTTCATGTTCTGGATTGTCATGGCCGAGATAAAAGTTTCCAGGGGGAACGTACCCACATGTTAGCCTTATGTCAACCTCTACATCGAATTCTTTATTGATTGCTTCATCAATATAATCAGGAGAGTTTTCTCTTTTTGGATTACGACCCTCTAAGTTTCCCCTGTGTGATATAAACTTCATAGTGATCTCACAACATCTAAATACTGATCAGCGCACCTTCTCCAAGAATTAATCTGTAAGCTATTATTGACATAACTCCTGGATCTAATAATCCTAAATAATTGATCCATATTCTCAAATGTGTGATCTTTTCCTGCAAATTCAACTGCTCCCCCTCCCCTTGCGGTAACGTATGTGGGTATTTGACATGCTATACTTTCTAAAATATGATTAGGCCCAGGATCCCAAAGTGATCCGCTGATATAGAGGTCATATCTTGAGAGCTCTCTTCCTAGATTTTCTCCAAATAGAGGCTCGATTATTTTAGTATTTTTAAAAGTTCCTAGTTCTCTTCCAATGTATGTAAACGTAAAGTCTGTGTCTTTGACAAATTCATCAATTGACTCATATACATCAAATCCTTTCATTCTATTGCTCGACCAGTGGTGGGTAACTATGTTTACCTTTCCATTATTAATCTTGTCACTTTTTTTAAAGTGATCTAGATCTACACCGTTATAGATTACATCAACATTGCTACAGCCCCAGCCCTTGGAGATGTGATAATCTCTCATCCAGTTAGAAACAAATACAGTAGAATCTGTATACCGGCTACACTCACTAAGAAATTTATCTACACCCTGTGTTCCCTTTCTTGCATCGCATTCATTTACTCTATGGATTATTTTAACACCTGGATTTTTAATCTTCCATGAGGCTATTTGATTTACTGATATGCCTGTGTTTCCAGGTCTGGGATCTTGCATAAATATGACATCTATATCGGGTTCAAATTTGTGAACAACTTCATGTCCGGCTTCTCTAAAATACTTACAAATTGCACTAACTAGAAGGTTACCCCCACCCCATGGTCCCTCAATAGGGCTCCTGTTCAATAAAATCTTCACAGCTTTAGCCATGATAGATCATCAGACTTCAACCAATTTATTACATCACTTAGACCGTCATCTAGTGATATTTTTGGACTCCAGCCGTGTTCTTTTGAGACCTTTGATATATCACTAATAAAAATCTTTTGATCTTCTCTTCTGGGATCTCCGTGATTTATGGTTGACTCTATGCCTAGCATTTTATCTAATTTTTGGCTTAGTTCTAGGACAGAGACTGTATTTTGACAACCTCCGCCAACATTATACACTGAGCATTTTTTACTTCTTAGGCTATATATTTGAAGCGAGATAAGGTCAAATAGATCATCTATATGAAGGTAGTCTCTAACTTGTTTTCCGTTAAATCCATAAAATGTAAGCTGCTTTCCTAAAAGCTTTGCTAGAACAAACCATACTATCCACCCTTGCGATACCATTCCAAACTGATGCGGACCATATAAACAGCTAAATCTATTTATAGTAACAGGGACATCAAATGCTGAAGACCATTCCTGGCAAAATAGATCTGCAGAAAGCTTGCTCACTCCATAGATTGTATGATTTCCCCCATCAATGCTTAAATTTTCATTAAATCCATTCATTGACCAGCCATTTAATATAAAGTCAGGATTGGCCCATTCAAATCTTGTATCTTTCTCAATAACAGGAGGCAGGTTGCATAAGCTTCCATTATAGACCTTGTTTGTGCTCCAGAAAATAATTCCAGAAGATCTTTTTCTACAAAACTCTAGTACGTTAACTAGACCAGATGTGTTATTTGTAAAGTCATACATTGGATTATTATATCCGTCAACGGCAGTAGTCTGAGCAGAGCACTCTAGTACGACATCAGGATTAAACTTTATAGAATCTAAGTCTTCATTGTTTCTAATGTCGGCATGAATAAACTTAACACCTGCTTTTGAAAGTCTTGATAGATTATTTTCGCTTCCTCTTCTTGCCAAATTGTCAATACAGACAACTTGATCTCCCTTGTTTGCAAATTTAATAGCTAGATTTCCGCCAACAAATCCAGCGCCACCTGTTACTAGTATTTTCATAATCTACATTCCTAAAACTTGAATAAAGAGTTCATCATATTTCTTATAATAGTCAGGCAATAGATAGTTTTGAACCTGATTAAAGCAGTGATCAACGTCGCTGGCTGTGGGAATATAAGGTATAAAATCATTATTCATATCAATTATACAGCTATTAGGTAAAATGTTTGAAGCAATTCCAACATCAGTTGACACAATTGGGACTTTTGATATTGCACATTCTAGAATTGATTGAGGGCCTCCCTCGCACCTAGATCCCACAACGTAAAGATCACACGCTGAATACATCTCTGAGACAGTTTTAATTGGCGGAAGCTCTATGTATGTGTACCTTATATTTGCTAATTTAAGCCTATTAATAACGTACTGTCTACGCCACCCATTTAAGAGTACGTGAACTTTTTTTCCATTAGAGCATAGCTTTTCAACAAAATCACAAAATCTATCTGGTCCTTTTTCCAGCTTTGGTGACTTAAGATCAAAGCCCTCAGTGTCTCTCTGAAATGAGCCGACTACAAATTCATCAGTAGAAATTCCATATTTTTTCTTCATTTCTATTGAATTTCTAAATTTCCATATTTCTGGATTAACCCAGTAGCTTAATATTTTAATTGGCTTCTTTGTAAAGCTTCTAATAAAGTTATGAGTTTTTTGACATGGTACATGATACATGTCAACAAATTGGTCTCTAGCTAAAAAATTTTTTAACCTATTCTCATTAAATTTTTCAGGAACTTCATGATGAATTGTACATACAACCTTTCTAGATGAAAGTGCAGCCTGTGGTACTTGATTCCAGCACCAAGCAGCAAGAAGCCATATTATATCTGTATTTGAATCTAGTCTATCTGAATGGATTGTATGAGCAGAATTAGATTTATACTCTGATCCAATTCTATCACATATCCAGTCTTCTCTAGGGATGTGACAAAATATATTCATTTCTTTTGAACCGTTTCAAATGCATTAATGTACTCATCAGCTGCTCTCTTAATTGAAATATTAACGTCATGATTATTTTTAGAAGTTTTAGAAAAATCCATCTTTGGTGGGCTGTATAGCTTAACTGGTGAAAAATCCCACTCATCTTCATCTATAAGAGTTGCATCTTTTCCAGCAATTTCTTTTGTGCCTCCAGAAGAAGAGCATATTATTTTACACCCAGCTGCTCTTGCATCAACAACAACGTTTGGACAATGATCAAGCCATGCAAGATGTATGAAGTATTCAGATCTTCTATACACAGAAATAAGATCCTTCCACCCTATTTCACCACCATACAGAATCCTGGGGTGTCTTGCTGTAAAATCAGGATTAGAACCAAGGACTACAAGACAGTGTGTATCTGGTGCTGTCTCAAGAAAGTATCTAATATTCTCTGAAAGTCTTTTATGAGGTCTCCATGACGAAGCACAACACCACACACTTTCAAATTTATCAAGAATGCTATTTTTTACTGGATCAATACTTGATATTAATTCAACATCTGTGCCATTTCTTATGACATGAGAGTTCCAGTGATTTCCAAAATAATGCTCAGATAGTCTCTTATTAAAGTTAGTTTGAAAAACCACAGATTCACAATTTTCATATGTCTCAAGAATCGGCTTATTTAGAGATTTAAAATCTTGATCTGTATTAAAATATATTCCATCTAGTCTTTGAATCATTGGTGCAATTTTCTTTTGAGACATAATAAAAGAAAGCTGAACATCTGGTATGAATTTACTTGACGCCTGGTTGGCTACTTCATGACCTCTTTTTGTTAGCTCATCATAAAGTCTTTTTGCAAATGAATTTGGACCGCTTGTTGAGTTAAAATTTACATTATCAAAAAATACTTTCAACTTATAAGTCCTCTAGCCCTAACTAGATTTATTGTAGACAGTTGTTTCATTTCTGCCCAATCTCTATCATTGACAGAAACAGACTTTATATTATAGAGATAGCATATCTCGTCAATATATTTTCTCTTATTTGTAAGCTTTAGCAATGGAAGCATCAGAGCTTGATCATAACCTCTTTGAAACCAGTTGCCCCAGGGATCTTTAAAATTCACATCTGAAACTTTTTTAAGAAGTGTCGATCTAAAAGTTCTAAGGTGAGAAGTACACCAAGGCCACCCGTATGGGTCCACATTTTCTGGCATTGCTCTTGAGATATTTATACCGTTTACATCCCATCGGTGACCAGTCCACACAACGTCACTTCCTTTTTCATATTCTGATATGAGAAGGCTTACTGTGTTTTCATTGCAAAGTTGATCGTCACCATCTATAGTTGCAATTATTGTATCTTCTTCATCTTGATATTTTCTAGCTACATCGATGATGTTCCTAAGCGCATACTTCTTTTCGCTATTTTTTATTAAGGAAAATCTTTCATCGTCTACTGTAGCTTTGTTAAAAGCTTCATATGTATCATCTACAGATATGTCATCAATTAAAATATGTTCCCAGCTGTTATTATTTTGACACTTGACTGATTCAACTAGATTTTTAATATTTCTTGATGCGTTAAAGCAAGGTGATATAAAGACTACTTTCATGTTTTAATCCATTCCTTAATAATTTCTGGATGACCTGTTTGCAATTTTATGTGAGGTGTAGGCATAGAAAAGTCTACCTTGCTATGAAAAATCCATCCACCCATTTCACTTTTAAGCCTATTTGCAAGATTGGTAACATCATCATCAGATACATCAGCCCACGGTTTGTCAAAAAACATATTATTTTCAGAAGTATCCTCTTGATGAATATTATAAAGACTTTGCCAATGTCTTGACCAGAATCCAGAATATGTCTTTATCTTTCTTTCAATATCAAACCATGAATAATGATGTACACCGGGTAGTCTTTCAAGAATTTCACTAAACCAGGACTGATACTTTTCTAAAGATTGACTGTTTGTGAGTGCATCTCCCCTTAGAGCATCAATATCCTTAGTATAGAAGGAAACAAATTGTATGGGGGAAAAATTATCACTTCTAACATAGTCACATCCGTCACTGCCTGGTGCAGAAAACATTTCACCATCTTCATCAAATCTTCTTAGACTTGCTGGTATTCCGTGAGTTATGTGAGGAAGGTTCCTAGAAAGCCTCCATTTCCATGGATTTATATCCATTCTAATTTTTTCTGGACCTCCCCAGTACTCTATAACGGGAAGTGCAATAAGCTCTACACCTCTTGGAAGCTGTTTAATAATATTAGTAATCTTAGGATAGTCTAGCTCGTGAACAATTTCATCAACATCTTGTTGCCAGCAAAAGTCTGATGTGCACATTGATCTTGCAAGTGCCTTTTGCTGCCCATCAAATACAGCAGATCTTCTGCTATTCCAGTCTCTTTCCTGCCTGTGTACTATTAACTTATCATTATCTGAAGACATGTCAAGAAGCTTTTCCCAAGTTCCATCATTTGATCCGCCATCAACAACAACGACCTGGTCGCAAAATCCTAGCAGAGACCTAATTGACTCTTCGAATGGATAGTTCTGAGATATGCAGTCCTTTGTTGTTGTGTATCCACTTAGTGTTGGATCAAATTTCATACTATATTTTATTCCATTCCAAAATCTATTTCTTGCTGCATAAAGATAGGCTTCTGTGTCAAACATATCTTCAGTATCAAACCAAAGTTCTTTTGCATGTTGAACATTATCATTGAGGTGTAGCTTGCACCCTAGAAGCTTTGCTTCTATGACCATTCTTGGGCATGTATCTGCACCAAGGGGGAGATAGGCAAATCCCTCTGCCTTGGATAGTTTTTCTAATACTTTTCCGTAAGGCAGGTTCCAAACAACTTCATATTCTTTATTGTTAGTCTTACACCATTCTTCTGCCTTTTGAGCACCCTTTACCCATGAATTAGAGCCTAGTACGACCCAACCCTTTCTTTCACTTTTTTTCTGCCTGTCTCTAAGGATTTTAATTCCTGCAAAGAATCTCTCATCAAATACAGATGATAAAACTGTATTGTCGTTTTCTTCTAAAAATGGAAATATAGAGTGATATTTCTCCATCTGCTTTTCTGACATCCACCATAGAGATTTTGCACCATGATAAAATGCAGAAATTATCTTTCCATGGATCTGATTGTGACAGTCACATGGTGTATTTTCTGAGAACATGTGCTTTTCTGGAGATCTATATCTACAGTATTTATAGTCATATTCTAGAATTGAATATCTTAAGTTTGAAACAATGCTTGGAATAAGATTCATATCCATTCTAGAAAAATTTCCAAATATCCAGTATTTCTGAAATCCTTTTTCTAAAATCTGCAGACTGATATCTTCTGAGTGTATGCTGAATACTGATAGAGGTGAGCTATCTATCAATGCTTCAGTTGTCATCTCTGCTCCGCCCATATAGTCAGAAGCAAACATATCTGATACAAATATTATATCACAATCTGATGGAATTTCTATTTCTTTCTTAGTAGAAAAAAGATCTTTATTAAATGATATCATCTATTCTCCGGTAGAATTTATAAAGATATTCTACTCAATTTATCTAATTAATATAATCTAGAATAGAAGAAGCTGATTAATTAGATCTATTCTTTAATATAGATGATTTTTATTAAAATGTACAATTTTAAATTTAGATAGCAGATCCAGAGATAATTCTATGTGTCATCAGCTCCCAAATAACTGTTACATTACAGTCACCGGGTGTATTCGATGGATTTATTGAAATTGCAACGACATCACCTGCATTATGTCTGGCTGTAGGAGCAGCTGAACCGGTAACAGTAAAATCAAATGCAACTGGTGTGGCATCTGCTGCGCTAAAGTTATTAATTGACTCAATCGGTGTAGTTCCGACATACATGGATCCTGCTGTTGATTTGTGAAATCCAACTGCCGTTAAACCCATGTCATTTTGAGGTCTAACTATGACCCTAACAGGTCTCCCTCCAAACGGCATTACTCCCTGAATATCGTCGATATTGCCTGTTGACTCATTGTTATTGTACCATCCTATAAAGATAGCATCAGCATTATTTCTATTGTAACAGTGATATGTGTATTCTAGCTGCTTTCCGTACATTGCACCAGATGTTACCAGATCACCGCCAATTAATGTAGTTCCCCTATTGGCTGTTCCTGAACTATGATCTCCTGTAGATCCTGATATGAATGCAAATACATCTGTACCTGGAAGGGTATCAGAACCTAAAAGAACTGCATTATTTCCAGAGTCGATAAACAGGCCGTGTGTCTTGCTATCTGTCTCAACCCTAAGGTCATTGGCGGCATGTCCATCTTCGTTGAAAATAATACCAGCTGATCCAACTCGTATTGCTTCATCATTGGTGCTTCCAATGATTGTTGTAAATGCAGTCTCACCCTTGTTAATGTATAGTTCGTTACTACCAGCATTAAGAAAGATTGCTTCATCTTCACCAGAAGATTCTACAACAAAGTCAACATCAGCTCCCCCATCATTGAAGGTAATCTTATCCTGTACACCATCTTCAGTAATTTTTATAAAGTCAACGCCGCCGGCTTGAATATTGATATCATCGATTTGGAATCTAATGAATGTATCAGTGTCATTCTTATGATAGATGTATTCTCCAAAATCTGCATTACCACCTACTGAAAGTTTGTGAGAAGGTGAATCGGAGCCTATGCCAAGCTTTCCATCACTAGTAACAGTAACTACACTTCCTGCACCTGCCTGCCCTCGATTTATAGAAAGTGCCCCAGATACTATAAGATCTCCGCCAAATAGTGAAGTCCCCCTGGTTGCTGTACCCCAGGTTCCAATAGCCCCTGATACATAGAATGCTATATCTCCACCAGCTGCCTCATTATAGGATGTTGCAGCACCACCTGAAAGTATGAGAAATGCATCGGTTGACATCTTAAGGTTAGTGTTTCCTCCAGCTGCCAGTCTAACTTGATCTGACTTAAATCTTAAAAATGTATCGGTGTCACCGCCATGATAAAGGTATTCAGAGATGGTTGCATCTCCGGCTACTGTCAGGTTATCATTAACAGTTGTCTCAGATGTTGTGTGACCTATTCCTACAGCAACAGAGCTACTATTTGTTCCAAGTGATATAGATGCTGCTGAATCTATCGTTAGTGCACCCGCTGAATCAACATCAATTGCTCCCTGTCGAGTCTCTATGTCTATTGTTCCACTGTCTGATTTAAGATTAAGACCAGTAGAACCTGAAACAGTGAGAATACCTTTTGTAGTTAGATTGGATGCTCCAACAGCATCAATACTAACAATGCCGGTGGTGTCTATCGTAATTCCCTTATTTCCGGCATCAATATCCATACCGCCTGCAGCATTACTATTCTGAAGTGCTATTGCATCCGCGACAGCACCAGACCCTGTGAGTGTCAGCCTGGTGTCAGAGACTATGTCAAGATGACCATCAGCGCGAGAATTTATAAAAAGTCCGCTATCTCTAAACTCTAGCTTAGATGTACCTGCCAGTGTTGCATCTGTTCCATCAAATGCTAAATTAGCGTTAGATGTAAGTGTGTCAGAAGCAGACCAGTATGCGATTCTATTTGCAGCACCTGATCCTGCTATTCCGCCAGCAGTCGATGAAATTGTAATAGCGCCATTAGATGCAGAAGAGACTGTGACACCAGATCCGGCTTCGATAAATGACTTTCCATCATGAAGTCTCGTAAGAGATCCACTAAATCCTAATGATGCACTAACAAAACCCCTTACCTCTGAATTACCCAGAATGGTAATATTGTCATTAACCCTAGTCTCAGAGGTTGTGTGACCAATTGTTACTGGAACTCCTGAGGCATTTGTTGCAATATTGACGCCACTTGTTCCTGCACGTATATCAACTCCTCCTGCTGCATGAGAAGCATCGAGCTGGACAGCAAGTGCAGTTGCGGCAGTAGAAGTTATTAGTGACTTGGTTGAGCCAGATACAGTTAATATTCCCTTTGTTGTGATATTTGAAGCACCGACACCATCTATGCTAACTGGACCTGTGGTGTCAATGGCTATTCCGTCTGTACTAGCATCTATGTCAATACCTCCGGCGGAGGCATTTATGTCAATTGCATCAGCTCCAGTTCCTGCTGACTGAAGAATTAAGCTTGATGCTGTGGCTCCATCAACCTTTATTGTAAGATTTTCATCAGCTTCGCCTGAAACTACTGTTATGTCTGATGCAGCAAGACCATTTACTGAAAAACCTCCAGATGTGTCTATTGCAACCCCGCCTGTTCCAGCATCTATGTCAATACCGCCTGCCGCATTTGATGCATTAATAACCACAGCAGTTGAGCTAGCTGCCTCACCCTGAATCCCAACATTGTCAGAACCTGTAAGATAAAGTGACCCACCTTCCGAAGTAAGCGTTAGATCATTGCCTGCACCAGCTACTGAGAAGTTTGAAGCTGAATTTCCATCTAGGGTAATTCCACCAGCAGCATCAACATCAAATACACCAGCTGTTGCATTAATATCAATGTTTCCTTGACGAGCTGTTATGTCAATCTCTCCACCATCTGACTCTATGGAGACAAGATCAGATCCAGAAAGAGCAAGATTTCCATGGGTGGTTATATTAGAGGTTCCCACACCATCAATTGAAAATGTGGAAGTAGTGTCTATTGTTATTGCACCAGATGCATCTATGTCTAGTGTGGAAGAGTCAATGTCAATAGGTTTATCTGCATTAGCACCAATTGCAATTGCTTGAGCCGAATCTATCGTAAGCGTTCCAGCAGAATCAATATCAATTGAACCAACTCTTGTCTCTATGTCAATTGTCCCACCATCAGACTTAAGATTTAGCCCAGAAGATCCAGATACAGTTAGTATTCCCTTTGTTGTAATATTTGAAGGACCGACAGCATCAATACTTATAGCTCCGTTTGCATCTATTGCTATTCCTCCGGTTCCG
>Ga0080013_1000208_pt1 | contig 84887 bp, 112 predicted proteins | sample ETNvirenome_6_85_FD_69236 | JGI IMG/M metagenome (GOLD analysis project Ga0080013, IMG submission 69236) | Marine viral communities from the Pacific Ocean - ETNP_6_85 (SPADES assembly) (version 2) | ecosystem: Environmental > Aquatic > Marine > Oceanic | place: Pacific Ocean | collected 2013-06-19
GACCTCAAGGAATGTTTCCGCAAAGGCGGGGTTTGCAACTGTTGGCAGTCCACCTACAATGACTGGTTTAGTTTCGCCTGATGGCAAAGCAGAGTTAGCGTATGCGGTTCCAACGGTAATATCTGAAATTTCAACCAATCCGATAGGTGTCGCTCCCAGATCAAGACGGAGAGTGTTGAACTCCTTGTTCGTGAAGATCGGGCGGTCGGACGGTGCGTTGTAGACACCGGGATCACCTGCTGCGAAGGATGGGGGTCGATCTATAATAGTCTCATTGACTACGACACCACCACCTACAGTAGAACCAGCTACAAGTAGACCTGCTGCCATCTGTGGACTAAGCCCCATCATCCTCAAAAATGAATACGGAGACTTGGCGATGTTGAAAGCACGTTTCCACTTCTCAGACTCACTGTTGAGGTACTCCACCTTCTCAAACACCCAATCACGGACAGCCATAGCCTTGCGGAATGCACTTATCGGTGAGCGAAGAATCGCCTTAGGGGTTGCAATAATTCCATGAACTAGCTTCTTTCCCCCTGCCGCAGCTTTGCGAAACGGAAAAAGGGCTACATTACGTACCTTTCCTAAGTTTGGTCGTAGGAAAGTAAATCCTAAGTTTGGTTTCCTTATACTGAATTTCATTCATACCCCTTATGTTATATCTCTCAGTGAGTAGTCTCACCTTTAAGACATACCCTATATTGTATTATATAAAAACATGCTCTATAAAACTTACTGCTGAGTCATGGACAAAACGTATTTTAGTTCAGACTTTAGTATATACTCTGGAATCAGACCTGACACCATAGCAAGAGGCTCCCCCCCATTAAATATTAGCAGGGCCGGGAGCCTCCGAAGGTTAAATTTATCCGCTAACTCTGGATTATCCTCGATATTTAATGTCACAAAATCCATCTCGTATGTAAATTCTTTTGAAATTTTTTCGCAGATGGGTTCAAATACCGTACACGGCCCACACCAAGCTGCCCAACAATTTACGGCTACTGGACGTTTAGTACTAGGTTGTTCGACTAAGGCCCCAAAAGTTTCAAAGGATACTGGAATCAAAAAGCAACCCCTTGCCTGAATTCAGACGGAGAGAAAACTCGTATAAATTTATTAAGGTAAGCTCTATCCTGTTGTAATCTATCGTCTATCGCATAAGCATTGTCGGGGACATCAAGATGAGAGGGCTGCTTATCCAAAGACCTTAAGTTATATTTTGAAAATAACAACTTATTTATCTTGGTTGCCCAAGGTTTACCTCCCCCAGACCAAATAATAACTTCTCTATATACGTTATCCTCTATTACTTTTCGGACGGCTCGGACTAACCCTGTATTTACAGTATACGATCCATGGTATGGTTTTAACGGGTCACTCCAAAAAACTAAAGTCTCATCCACATCTACATATATTACTTTATCTGAAAAGTTTTCCATAGTATCTCAATCCCACATTCCTTGCAATAATTAAAGTAAATCCCCTGAAGCTCTATAGAGGCCATAATTTCTTTATCTTTTAGGCAATTCCAACAACACATTATTCTTTCCTTATACTAAAATATGGCGGGTGGGCTTTCCGCTGGTGGCTGTTTTTCCTTGAAGGTGGTTTCTATGAATTTGATTAAACTCTCTAAATGAATGTCTAGATCGGATTCATCTATAGGAAGCCCCCTAAATAAATCTTCCTTACAAAGCTGTATTCGTTTTAGGATTTCCTGCCCCTCAAGGACAGAAAGGACTATTGCATTTTTTACTTGGTCTTCTGGTTTAGCTTTAGGCATTAAGACCCCACGTTAGCGTATCTTAAGACAGATACGACTCCGTGTATGCACCACACTTTTGGCACTTTCGTTCAATGACTACTCCATTTCGGTTAGTCAGAGTGAACGTACTGCTGCAAAAAGGACACACCATACATAAGATGCACCGGGGTCCTTCTAAAGCGGCCTCTTCTGTTATTTCTCTGTCGCATACATTACAATTGTCTATTTGTTCTGTCGCTGCACTAGTCATAATGAACTCCTTCTTTAACTTCGACTAAGTAATTTCCTTGCAAAAAACAAGAGATTGCTGATAATACTATAGACCCGACCACATAATTGCCCAATCTAAAAGGACATAGGGTAGTATAGTCCCAATACCAATCTACTACATCATCCACTGTGGTTATTAACGACTCAGTTTCAAATTGGTGTAACAATTTGGGAAGAATTGTCGGATCAGGAGCTAAATGATTATCTTCTATTATCGGGAGTCCCCTAAACTCCCCAGAATTCCTCACGCCTGTATATACATGAGAGTAAATAGATTTTAGAGTATCGTTTGTAACTACAATAGCATCTTGAAACTCTAGGTCTATCTCCGAATCCTCTAATTCTTCTATTCCAGAAAGTATTGCGTCAGCAGTCTTTAAATCCAAATCTAAGGAATCTGAAGATACGTGAATAATATGAACTGCTTCCTCTAGAGACTCTACTTCAATTATATCAGGTTCCCACAAATTAACTCTATGGGATTCAAATAATCTCATCTATCATCCTTAAGGTTGGTTAGCTCTCCACAGGAATCACACACTATCTCTACTTTGGGAACTTTCTGCTTAAAGTTAGATAACTGTAGTACCGGGACATGTTTATGTCCAAATAATTTTCTAAAAAAGTTCATAGTAATACGAATACCGTACTATACGGTACTACGTCCAAAAAGGACACCTTGCACCGTTGGGGTTTCCGACCCAGCTCCATTAGTAAACGAAATGTTCTGGCGGATATCTAACGGCCATTGAGATTCCCAAACAGCCGATGCTGACACATCAACTAGGGTGCTTCTCTCCCTAGAAGCGTGGGCTACAGCTTTTACATCAGCGGTCGTATCGAACGCAATCAACGTGTCGTGGGAGAAGGTAAGCCTAAAGCCCTTAATAACTGTTAATGGAGACACTCGTTGACTATAAGAAGCGTCAGCGGTTCCTTGCCAAGAACAGTTTGCTTGGTTAACAGGATCAATAAATTCGGTAGCCATACTATCCTGACGATGTTCTATTTGTAGGCTATCCCAAAATGTGTCTGTATTGTGTTGAGCAGAAGTTCCAAACCAAATCCTGTACGATGCCGAACTAGCAGGTAGGTGATACCTACATTCTAAACGCTGATAAGAATCTGTTACGTTTACTGCGTCAGTAGTAGCTAAGTCAGTACCATCGCTATCTTTAATTTTTAAAATTACTGTGGCATCTGCATCAGCGGCATCACGAACATATATAGAGGCAATCAAATAAGTAGCTAACCCACCTATATTATTTATGGTAGCGTATGCTCCCTCAAGGGCAGCGGAGTTCGCCGGGTCTAACTGGAGAGAGTAAGTCCCTAGTCGGGGAGTTGTAGTAACTCTAGTAGCTGCGGCTCCATCATTAGTTATACTTGTGGTGGCGTTTTCAAAGCTAGGATTTGTAAATAAATTTACTGCTGCTGGTCGATTAGCATTCTCAGTTACAATATTGTACAAATCTTGTGGTGTTTCTGCCGTTGATAATGTCCCACTCACTGGAACTAGACGATTCCAAGCATGTACACTTTCTTTTACAGAAAAATCTACCAAGTTATCCGACTGTGATCGGACTAAACTGTCCAATTGAGTGGTTTGCGTTGTGAAGTTACCCATTTCCTATCTAATCCTCGCTTTCCATAGTAGTAGACAACTCATGCCTCTCTACTTCTATTATACTAATTCTCTCAGAATACACTTGAGTTGCCTTCAAAGTGGAAGAAGTAAGTCCCATAATCAGTAAAAGTAATAACATAAGGGTTGTAAAGAATGAATATTTACAGGCCTTACCCGGTCCCAAGAGTCTTAATGTCATTATTTATTCCTTTTTTGTAGCCATCCCACATCACCTTGAGCAGTAGAAATGGCCCAGTTAACCAAGGCATCTAATTTACTGTCCAAGTTTCTAATATTCGCATCCACTTCTTTAGCACGTTTAGACAGATGATTACGGGTGTCAGACATATCTTCTTTCAAAGATTTTTGGATGTTGCTCAAGTCTATCTCCAATTTAGTGTACCTCCTTTCTAAGTAATATAGTTTAGTTAGGAGGTACACCGAAACTATGGTCAGTACCCCGGACACTCCATAAGTTGAAAAGATAGAAGCAACCAACGCATCTATAGCCACTTACATTCTCCAATAAAAAACGCCATAATTCTATGGCGTTCCTTAATTTATTTATTTAATCTTCTTCATCTGTAACTGTCAACTCATTATCGTAGTAGCCACCCCCTGATTGGGGGTGGCTACCGTTTTTATTAGGATGCGTAACCGTACAGGGTGAGTAAGAAAATACCAGCGTCATAAACACCAGCATCACCACCACCAGACGCAACAAGATACAGATAGCCATCAGCGGCGGGAAGTGCCGTAAGAGCCATCTTCTGCTTGGTTAACGTCCAGTCCGCTCCAGTGTTCAACAAAGCTGTCTCAGTTAAATCGGTGATTGCAACATTTTCTGTACCGGTAGCTACTGTAGCTGAGTATACATCAATGTCAGGCTCACCAGTTGTAGGAGTCTCAAAGCATTCAAGATGCCCCGCAGCAATTGTACCATTTAGAGCAGCAGTAATTTGCCCTATATGACAGTTTGCAGCATCATTGACACCAATAATGTCAGCGGCAGCAGCGGAACTTAATCCAGTCAAATCTATAAGAATCTCAGTCTTGATTAAATCTCCTGCGTATGTAACATTAGCCTTATAAAGACCGCCCGTAGCAGTAGAAATACCAGTACCGGGAGACATGTTCTGCATTCTGAATGCAGTCTCATCCGTACTACCAAAAAGGAAAGTCTCAGCGTCAGCCAAGTAGTTCCAGTCATACCCCATTGCGGATCGAGCTAATCCACGGGTATCCCCTGTTACATCCGATTGTTTAAACGTATGTTTAGTCATTATATTTTGCCCTCATCCGTGAAAGACAGACTGTTCACATCATCTTGAACATTGCGATTTGTGCGCCACATGGCTTGCTTTATAGATTTCTTTAAAGCTGTCGTTGCAACAGAGTCAGGTAATGAAGCTTCTATTAGATTCATCACTTCCCCAACCATTCGTTTAGTTTGAATATCTAAACTTTGCAACACGCCATCTGTGTACACACTTCGCATTATTCACCATTACATTACATTACATTCAAAAAGTGGTGGCTCTGCCCCGAATTATCGAAGCAGAGCCACCGGGTTGTAAGTCTTTAAACTTACGTGTTCAGGTCAGCAATCTTGGCGGTGTGCCAGATGTTGCGAGCCCGAAGTTCAGCCATCGTGTAGAGAAGACCACGAACAACTAGGCTGTTAGCAGCGAAGTAGTCACGGTTTTCTACGTACTGAGTCGGCTGTGCTACAGCAATCTCGATGGAGTCCGTGTCAAGAACGTAGACGTTCTGACCAAGAACCGCATCCGCAGATGAAACTGAAACAGGAACGTCGTTGTCAGTCAGGATCGGAATACCAAGGTACGTCGAAAGGATCAAACCTGTTCGGGTACCGGGGAAAGTCCGCTCGTCACCAACACCAACCTCAAACTCTTCCTGACCAAGATATCGCTGCTGCGAGTTCAAGAGTCGTTCGAGTTTGAAGTACTGGTCATGACCCATGAGGATGAGGTTTGGCTCACCACCATTCTTGCGAATGTTCATGATTGCGTTGTCCAAAAGGTTCAACGACAGGTCACGGCCTGTACCAGAGTTGTACTGAACTGAAGCACCTGCATTCCAAGTGCCAGAAACACGGTCAGCATACGTCAGGTTGTACGCTCGTACCCCACCGTTAGCAGAGTAGTTAGCGTGGCTTGCACCCCCAACTGCTGCACCGTCTTCCCAGACGATATCATCAATTGAAGTCATACCTGCACGACTGTAAATCGCAGCAACGTCGCTGTCTGCGAAAGTCGTGTCAGAAGCCACAGTCACAACACCAGTTGAGGTGTTTACTGCGGAAACTGCGGAACCGGTAATTCGGTCCCAGTCGCTCGCTGAATTGTCCCACTGAGATACAGAGTCACCAATTTTAAAGCTCTTAGCAACTGAGGCTGGAACAGTAAAAGTAGTGGTTGCACCTGCGGAAGTCAGGTAAGCAGAACCAGCAAGGAGTTCTTCGTTGATTTCCTTTACGTGGTCAATTTCTGCGTTCTCATGCTCCATCGCAAGAATGTCTCCAGCACCACCCTCAAGGTTGGCGGTGAAGATTGCCTTCACTGCCGCACCGAAGGTCGTACCAACGATTCTCGGAAGGGACTGGACGTTCTCGATATTCGAGATGTCCACGGTCGGCAGAGAACCTGTTTCCGTGATCGGACGAGAACGCCCAGAACCACGGTCGGTCCTTACACGCCAACCAACGCTGTTGCCCCAAACCACACGGGGAAGGGCATTCCAGAATCGAGTCTGGTTGTTTAGTGCATGCCACACTTTGCGTCCATATGTGGCATTGAAAATTCCAGTAGCGGAGTCAACCGTAAAGTATGACTGCTTCTGCATGAAATCCGGTCCGAAGACGTTCTCAAGCAAACCACGGCCACGCTGCGCCTGACTGAAGTACTGAAATAGAGATGGATTAGTAGCCATTATCTATATTTCTCCTATAGTTACTTTGAGGGCTGGGAAAGAATGCCCGAAAGAGCATCGCCTTCGCCTGCCATACTAACCTGCATTTCAGCCATGTCAGCATAACTCATCTTGGTAAGTTGATCGACAACAGCTTCTGGGTCAAACTGGCCGTCAGCGACCTGTTGACCAATTTCTGCTGCTTTCTGGAGAGGGTCACCTACGTCAGGGAGAATTCGAGACACGGGTCGTCCACCGGCCTCAGCTTCCTTCCATCCGATCTTTCGCATCTGGCTCTCAACGGCCTCAGCGACTGCGGAATCAGTAGATGCTTGCGACTTCGTAAGAGCGGTCAAGGCTTTAGCTAGAACACCCATCTGGGCCTTCACGTAAGCCATGTCCATCTGCTCGGGATCGCCGTCTTCCTCTACCTGAGGGTATTCATCTGAACCATTCTCTTCCGTACCCGGAATCATCGGACCATTCTGCTTCTGTAGGGCGGAGTAGCTAGTAGCCTCACCAGCCTCAAGGGGCTGTTGAGTAGTCTCAGTTGAATTGTCTATGTTTGCATCTTCCTCGGTATCCGCAGGAGGCGGAGTAGCGTCACTGGAAACATGCTTTGGGTTATAGTCATCAACTGGCATACCATTTGCGGAGTCTCCGGTCGGAGCCTCGGCACCCTTAGCGAAACCAAATGCGTCACCAACCGCCTTTACAATTTCTTTTGTAAATGCGGCCTTAGCAATGGCCTCGGCCTCTTCATTCTCTGCTTCTGACTTCTCTTCATCTTCTTTTGCAAATCGGGCGGCAAGCTGGGCAGACAGGTCATTAGACTTCTGAAGCTGCTCGGCAATCGCCTCTAGCGCAAGGGTATTCCCCTTTAACAAATCTTGTTCAGCCATTTATTTCCTCCAAAGAGAACTAAACTTATTCCATATACCTTTCTTCGCTTTGGAGGTTGGACTCGCCGCACTTCCTCCGATGTGCGAAAATACAAAACAAAACCAGTTGTGAAAACAACTGGCTTCGCTCGTCTATTGTTATTATACGTGGAGTTACTACGAAATCATTCGTCTAAAGAGAAAATCTCATCTAAATCAAGTTCTGATAACTTACGATTCTCTATAACTCGTGGTTTTGCTACCTTTTTAGTACCAGTGGGGGTGTAGTTTTTATTAATATGTTTCATGCTTCGTCGCTTATTAACCTTTCTATCACGGGACTCCCACGTTTCTTCCCCATTAAAAGACACTGTAATCTCTCCTAGTATGTTCATTTAGCTCTAGGGGTTCGCTTCTTTAAAATACCTAGCTTACCACCAATACGCCCCCACTCTGGAACAGTTACCTGTCCATCGGCCAAAGCTTCCTTAATGTAAGCCAAAGCTTCAGCCCGTTCTTCCTTGGTGTCTAAGTTGTCAAATATTTGCTGACCTAGAGCCAATAATCCTCTATATTCCTTTGGCAGTAATTTACTAATAAATCCCAGCATATCTCTCTCCTTTACTTTTTATAGATTCCTCTGACGTAAACATTACGCCGCTGATTCCCGCCTTTATTGGCAAGCACTATTGGATCACGCCTCGTGTTATCTATATTATAGGTTTGCATCATCTTAGCCATCTTCATGGTTTCCGTTCCTGATTTACTATTTATCCAATCCAAGAACGAAGACGCATCGAATTGGGAATCTTCATCCAATTCCCATTCATCCATCAAAGTTGAATCAAAAGAATCAAGACCGACGTTGCCATAGTCATCGAAAAACGCAGACGTGTCGTCCCCAATACTGAACCCTGTCTCCGCTTCATACTGTTCCTTGAGTCCGCTCTCTTGAACCATACTGCCCGTAAGTTCGCCCACAGGGAATGGATCGCTTCCGGGTAGCTGAACATTTCCCTGTCCATCAAAAGTTGGGCCTGATACATCTCCACCAGAAGGGGAGTCAATCAAGCCTTGCGCCCTCCACGCATTGACATCAGCTTCACGATCTGCCTGTTGATGCTCTCCTGTAGGATCACTTGAGGCATAGCGGCTTGGGTCCCTGTAGTCGCCATGACCTTGAGTAGCCCTAGCCTGTCTTTCGTCAAGTGACGGTTGTGGCCCTTCCGTATCGAAGCCCTGTTCGTCGTTAAACCCCGCAGGATCATCTCTGAGTATGGACATTGGCAGAGCATCTTCATCCGCCTCTACACCTTGAGCCGCTGCTGCCATTGTAGCCTCAAAGACCTTTCGCTGTTCATCGTTAGTCAATTTACGTCCTAGTTGGCCTTCTTTAGTCGCTATGTTATTGTTTAATCGCTTTTGGGGTCCCAGATCAACCTTACCGGTAACATCAGGCTTTCTTCCCGGCTCTAAACCTTGAGCCGCTGCTGCATTTGTCTCATTAAAGACCTTTCGCTTTTCATCATTAGTCAAGGTACGTCCTAGTTCGTCCTCTTTAGCGGCTATATTACTGTTTAATCGCTTTTGTGGTCCCAGATCAACCTTACTGCCAACACCGCCACCCATATCTTCGTAGTATCTACGATCAATTTCGTCATAGTCAATACCCCCTATACCCCCTCCTTGAGCTTCAGTCGGGTATGCCTCCTGAGGGTTCTCTTCGTAGTATCTACGATCAATTTCGTCATAGTCAATACCCCCTCCAGCTTCAGTCGGGTATGCCTCCTGAGGCCCACCGCCACCGCCACCCATATCTTCGTAGTATCTACCACCCTGTGGGCCAGTTTGTACTTTAACACCTTGAGGAGCCTCTTCACCGGGCTTCAAATACTTCCTAGCTTTCATTACCCCTGCACCAAAAGGCCCTTCATCAAGCCTTTCGATTTGAGATTTTTTTACAAAATTAGGGAAAAGTTCTGATAGTAGCCGCATTAATTACACTCACAGTCCTTGGATTTAGTTATATCTAATGTTTGCTCATCTTCCCCCGCCGTTGTTACAGCGGTGCCACGCTGCCATGTACCTCTAGCTGGAGGGTTGTTAGACATATCCTGAAGTTCGTTTAGGGCAGTGGTCATTTTAGGCCATCCATACTTCTCTCGGAGTTTCTTAGTTTCAGCTAAGATTTCTTCGGGAGTATCAAAAATTTCTGATAGGGTTCCTTTATCCGTAGCAAAGGAATCAGATTTCGGAGGGCCGTCAGTGTGCCTCTTGAGTTTGTCCAAAGAAGACTCGGCCTGATTTTCCCTCACGAGTTTCTTCTCCTCAGAAGAACCCTGTACCTTGAACATTTTAATAACCTCCCTTCGGTTAGAATAGTCTGTAATTTCTTCAGTCTTATCTTCATTATACTCTGAGTAAGACTCTAAGCCGGGGGACATACTACCTTGAGTAGTATTATCCATAGAAAAGGTTTCCACTAAAGCACCTGCTTTAGGCAAATCTTTATCAGGGTCGAATCCCCCATAAAAAGGATTGTAATTACCTCCGGTATCTGCTCCGTTAGGAACACCTGATCCGGGGCCAGCTTGTTCCTTCTCTAATGTAATCAGGCAACTGCCATCTATACATGTACCAGAGGTTTCAGACCCATGGGCTTTAAGTAAATTAAAGTGGGCTCCTTCGTTGACTCCTTTTTCACATACCGTAACTTCAGCCAACTCTAATTCAGTTACCTTAGTTACTATAGTGTCTTTACCGTCTTTCCCCCTAGTTAGGGTTTGATCGGTATCAAGGGCAGACCCGGCAATTGAGTAACTTCTGATTCGGCCTTCTTTGACCTGATCACGGACTCGCTCCGCAATTTTAGTATCGTTACGCATTTCCGTTATGAAGAATAAATGTGTACCATTTACTCCACTTTTAAAAATTTGTCCTGCCTTATTTATGTACGCAGGTAAGGCCCACCCAACTTGAACGTCCGAATGCAATACCATAGCATTTCGAGTTCGTATATTGCCCATAAACTTCTTAAAGGCTTTATCCATAGCCTCCATAGTAATTAGGTGACCTTCCCTATCTACCACTTCTACAGAAGCGGGGCCACCTACAATCATAGGGTCACGATCTTCTAAAATGTTACCCGCTAATTTGGCGTACTCTTTATTCAGTGGGTAAAATCTCGACAGGGTAAGGATTTCTCCATCAGAGGCAAAGCCTGCTTTGAATAATCTTTCATACTCATTGATTGCGCCAGTTATACTGCCCTTGGTAGTCATGCCAGCGGATGGAGCGGCCTTTGATAAGTTTAAGAGTTGCCCATCCTCTACATCAGAAAAATCTATGTAAGCACTTTTTTCTAAAATTTCCTCTTCAGGAATTTCCTCTTCGGTGGTTATCGCCTCTAATGCTTTAGCGAAGTAGTTGTGATCACCTTTAGGGTACGCCTTAGTGAACAAGGGTTCATCTATAGACATGAAGGAGGCCATTTTGCGTACAAAATGCTTTGAGGACTTAAAATCATTGCCTTCGGGAAAAGCTAAAGTTCTACTAGCTACATCCTTAGCTAAGTCTATCATCTCAGCGGACGTAACAGTATACTTATCCATCTCTTTACATACCCGAAGCAAAGTAAACTCGTTCATTAATCCTCTGGGGCTACTCAGCCCCGGCAAACACGTTCTGCGTAACTATTTTATCCGCCAATCCGTATTCTATAGTTTCTTCAGCATTTAGATAGAATTCCCTATCTATGTCTCTCGTTATAACTCGCTCTTCTTTACTAACGCCCCACTTTTTTATAAGGCCTACTAGAATTTTTTTAATTTTTTGCATTTCTTTGCTCTGCAACTCTATCTGTTTAGCGTCCCCTCTAGTTGTTCCAGAAGGCAAATGGAGCATAGTATGACCATTAGGGTAGATATACCTATGCCCCGGTTCCCCCGCAGCCAAAATTATTGCCCCCATACTATAGCAAGCTGAACCTACTGTCCAAACAGGAGCTTCAACCGTCTTCATTATATCTATAAGTCGCAACCCATCCCTAATCGAACCACCCGGTGAGTCAATATGTAAAACAATTGGCTTTGTCGGGTCTTCTAAACTCAATGCTATTATACTGTCTGCGATAAAGCCGGGATTCCAGTTATCGACTCTATCTAGTGGCCCCACAATAGTTCCATATAGGAAAAGTTGTCTGTGGTTAACACCTAATCCTTCATATAAACTTTGAGTTTCCTCTTGCTTTACTACTTCTCCATCTCTATACCTGACAGATGTGTACATACTTAACCTCTTGCTTTACTTTTGTTTATTTTGAATATCTAGTTCAACTGTGGCTCGCAGAAGAGCATCTCTATATTCGTATAGAATATCTTCTATTAGCTGCTTCACCTTTTCTAGTTGTTTTCCTTCTGGCATAGAGGACTCTAATTGATCTAGAGTTTGTCCTACCATGCGAGATGCCCCTCGCATAACATATTCCTGAAATGGAGTAACATTGTCTATGATGTTTTGTATTTCTTGTTTGCTAGGCACTTTACTTCCCTCCTCTTTTTATAGAACCTCCCCTAGCTCTAAATTGTTTTTGTAACGCCTCGGATAAGTCTTCGATCAAATACGTTATTTTGGTGGTAACGGCTGTCCGTACCCAAGGTCTTGCTGCTCGACGTTTAGGGGTCATCACGTATCCAGAAACCTTCTGTTCTGTCCTTTTAAATTTATTCCGTCCCCGCTTTTTTGCTCCCCCCGGTGTTCTTGGAACAAGTTTAATTCTTGTGTACGGCTGAACCCGTATCCGTTCCCCGCTAGTACCCTCATGGAGTCTAGCGGCATAAGGAGCCCCCTTGCCAGATATCGACTTGGAGATATTGCCCCCATATTTTAACATCCAACCATCTTTCTTTGGTTGGAATTGTCCAGTACTTTGTAGATTTCCAGTATCATAGGGGATGCCCGGTCGCATTTGTGACTGGTCAAATATACGCCTACCATTTTTCTGAATACCATCTCTTATAGCTTTATTTAATTTAATTTTAATTCGTCTACGAGCGGCTCTAGAAACTGGCATAAGACATATCCCCCTAATGATATTATACTAGTATCTATTGAATAAGGTCTGCCCAAATACTAGGTACATAGTCATTAAAGGTACTTGGCTGTTCATCGTATCTTTCTAGATAAATAGTATCCCTACTAATCATCCCATGTTTTGGGTGAAAGAACGTCAACACATGTGTAGCTCTAGAGGCTAATCCATGTAAGAAGGCGTACTCATCTGTGCCTTTCATACACCCGCACATCAAGGCAGTACCAGTTCCAATATCATGTTCTTCTACATGATGGTAATGTCCCATAAACATGTATTGAAAAGCCTTACCCTGAGGCTGTAGAGCCTGTCGTAGGGAATGAACTTTCGTCTGCATGGAAGAACCACGCATGGCATCTCCATGGTGAATCAATACATCCCACCCGGCTACATCTATTAGTTGATAGAAAGTTTTGGGGATAGTAAACTTAATATTAGTCTGGTTTTTGCAGAATGCCGCAACCCATTGGTAGAACAGAAAGTCCCATCCAACATACTTATCCTTGTAATAAATTTCTTTCCTAAGGCGTTGGTGATTACCAACAACGGCATCTATGTGAACTTCCTCAAAATGCTCGGCTAAAGTCAGCATAGATTGAGCCGTAATATACGCCCCACGAGCCATAGTCATAACAATGTTGTCTAGGTTACTTCGGACTAACTCTTCGTGAATTTCGCCCGACACCATATCGCCAAGCATAGGGACTTTAAGGGTGGGAATTTGGGTCGAGCTTCTCCTAAGACTAACCAAATCCAACACTTGATTAGTCCAACCACTAAGTCTTCGAGAGAATATTTCGAAGTTGTATTCATTCATGCCCCCCATTTGATCGGAGTCTATAAATTCTCCGATGTGGAGGTCTGTTAGTGGAGCCACGGCTACAATAGGACTAACCGAACTTGTTTTAGGGTTGGGGTAAGAACGTATCTTTATTGGAGGTAACGCTCGTGTAGAGTCTTTAATAACATCTACAATATTTTCGTGGGAAAGTTGTTTGTTAACTAACTCGCTGACACGCTTCTTAAAATGAGTGCTTTCTAGCTTGGCCCTTTTGGTATTTACTTCGTCCTTAAGTAAGCCCTCATCACCATGAAGTTCAAAGATACGCTCCTCTCTCAAAAGCGTGTGCGCCCACCGACGTATCGTTGACCTGTGCCGTCGTTCCCCGAAAATTTCCTCATACTGCTGTGCTATTTCTGTCCAATTGGGTTTGCCATGTAGGACTTGACCCAACAACCAGTCTTTCTTTTCTTGTTCTATAATGAGCATCTCTACCTCACCGTTCTAAGAGTTGTTTTAAACACCACATACCCACACTGCAAACACTTATCTTCGTCTTTGCGGCTAGGAATTAGGGGTCCTTGGCATTTCGGACATTTCGCCCGATTCTCCATTGGGAGTTTCTTCCTCTCTTTCATTAGGCTCAGTCCTGATTTTCGTATTTCGTAACCAATCAAGGTTTTCGGGATTCTCCGTGAAATCAATTACTTCCATAATTATACTCCATTACTCTGGATCAGCCTCGGCGGCAGGAGTGTCTAACGCACTCCTGTCGAGAACAAGAATCTCATTCGGTGTGCTTCCACGAAGATTATTAGCAATAACTACGTCGTGACCAGCTTCTCTAGCAAGAGCACCAATCTCCTCAAGGCTCTGACCATCACGAACCTGATGCCACTTACCTCCAATCCGCACATCGAACGGCATCATGTCCTCGCCTACGAGGATGCTATCAACTCTACCTTCAGCCAAATCATCTATAAGTTCAGGCGGTTCACGCATAGCAGAATTGAAATCCTCTGGATCGAGAATCAAAGGGTTCTTCGGCTGCAAGGTTGTCTCTTGGACATTCCTGCCATAATACTCTGCGACATCTTGCCTGTTTGAGACATAAATACCCTCGCCTAACCCACCCTCGTCTGTTTGACGAGCAGGCTCTATGTCAGCAATGTTGAACTCTGCATCTGACCCGTGGAATACACGCATAGGCTCAACATCCCCAGCCCCCCTAGCAGCAACGTCAGCCTGCTGCACTGGTGGCGGAGGTGCATCGGGGGCAGCAGCATCCACAGGAGGCGTTACGGCTGATGGTTTAGGTGCTGTGTTTGGCTTGTTATAAGGGGAGATATAGGACGGTTTATTCTCCACATTCTCAATGGTGCCTTCAAACCCTACATCTGGGGTATGCACCATAAATTCAAATTCTCCCATAGGTAATTTATCTAGGCAGGAGGCTACTATATCTCCAGCGTGAAAAGTTCGAGACACCACAGTATCTCCGAAACCCATACCTGTCGATGGATCGGCAGTCCATGAGGATAACGGGATATCTTTCATAGCTACTCGTTGACCAGCTTTTACCGCCTTTTGTCCCTGAGTGTTAACCCCCCTATACAGTTTTATTGTTTCGACCCCCCGTTCTGCAAGACCTCTTTGAGTATTAGCGTAAACTTCTCCTAAATACTCTCCAGCCTGAGCTACAAGATGATCTTGAGTATAGTGTCCAACATCTTTAGTCCCACCGTATAAGCTGGAGCCCATTTTAAAATGCTCGCTAACCTTATCTACTCTTTCTCTAGAACTAGAGAACAACTCAGCAGCAGCGTATTGTAAACTTATAGCCTCTCCTATTAGGGAGCCTTCAAGCCAAGGAACTAAGTACTCCTCGTCTTCAGGAGTAAAGTCCTCATAAGGATCACGTTCGTCATCCTCAACATCACGGGAAAAGTCTGTTACACCGGCGACTTTAGGTTCGTCTGCTGTGGCACCCATAGCATCCAATATTGCGTCAAAGCGGTCTTTCCGGGGAGCATTTATGGCGTTTTTAAAGTCCTCAGTTTTACCTGCCTCACGCCCTTCTATATCGGGCTGGTTAGCTCGCTCCATCGCTCTTTGCCAATCCCCCTCTCTAAAAGCCTCTCCCCTGTCCGATCCCTCAAACTCTGCTTCGGTACCCCGAACTTCCTCATCATAAAAGTGTCCCCCCATAGGGCCAGTTTCTACTTTTACTCCTTCGGGAGCCTCTTGACCCGGTTTTAAGTAAACCCTATCTTTTTCTAGACCCATAGCTGATGGCAAATCATTGGCGATAGCTAGGCCTAATTTTTTACCTGCTACATGGTCTAGTGGAAAGTGCCAACCAGCTTTTACCCTATTTACCCCTATAGACTCCGCAATTTTTTCAAAATTTTCTCGGTGGTCAGGATAGACATTACCTAAAACGGTAGAAGTCACAAAAGCTTGAGCGGAATGCCCTGACGGATATGAAGGAGAATCTATAGAGGGACGAATAGCAGAAGTCATTATAATAGGCTCACCCATTTGATACTGCCATGGTCGGGGGAACTTAAAGGAGTACTTTTTATCCATAACTATACTATTCACATCTTCTAGTATAGCTTCTAATGCGTTTTCATATTGGTCTATATCCAAGCCGTGATTCCGCCCGTATTCAAAAAATAATCTAGGAAGGGTTTTATCTGATTTATTTACCTGTTCAGTCAATCTAGCTTTATCTGTATCAGAGTACTGTCTTTGAAGGCTTTGAATTTGTTCTAATTCCTGTAAAATTTCGGGGGACGACGGATCGGGGGGAGTTAAAACGTCATAAGCTTCGGCTGGCTTCCTAAGCACCGCTAAAGGCTTGTTAATTATATTAGCGTGTTCTTGAATCAGGGGTTTATAGAATTCTGTGGGTATCTCTGTACCTTTAATATTTTTTAAAAATTTTAAAAAATCATCTTCTTCGATGTTGAGCAAGTCCCCGTCTTCTTCAGAAGCGGGCCATGCCTCTTGTCGCTTGTAAACTTGACCATTACTTTTTACTAAGTACACTCCATCTGAAGCTACGGCTGTTTTATCCCCATTATCGGCAGCATGTACTACCAACGCTTTATCTAGCCCAGACAACGCTTCGGATTGAACTTCTACGTAAGGATTATCCTCTCCGTGATCCCCCTCAAACATAAATCGTAGAATATACCGGATAATAGGCGACCAAACACCTAAATTAAAGTAATAAGTGTCCTCCATTTTGATCCAAGCATAATCTATATGTTCCTCACTTAGAAGAGGCCGGGGAGCTTCAATAGGAAGATATGACACGAAGAATAGCCCTAGCTTATCCCCGATATCAGTTTTAACCTCTCGACCCAAAACCAAGTTGGCCTCATTAAGGGACATACCAGTTTCTTCTTTAACTTCTCGAAGTAATCCCTCTTCTGGAGTTTCGTCATCGTGAATATGACCACCCGGTAAGTCCCACCAATCCGACCAACGATCTTTTAGAATTAAAACTTTATCCTCTGAGTCCCTAATCAGGACTTTTGAGGTAATGGTTAATTCCTCCTCTAGATTTTTTTGAAAAACATCTTCCCAGTTCAAAACAGCATCATGCTGGAAGGGTATTTCGGGGGGCCTTAATACTTTGTATTGGGTTTTTCTGCCGATATCTGCATGGCGAGTGTATCCAGTATTGTCTCCGCTGTGGGAAGTTTGCTTTAAATCGGTGTTACGCATATCTTTATGCCCAACTACCCCTTTATTTAGTTCTATAGACTTTTCAATAGCATACTGAAGAAGTTCTTCCGCAAAACTAGTAGAAGAATCTTCCTTTTTAACGGACTCTGAATCCTTCTTTTTCTTACGTTTTTGGCCTCCTCCACCATACGTAGGAGTAAACCCTGAGGACTCTACGGTAAAGGCGGTTCCTGCGAACCCTCCCCCGTTTCCGCCAGCACCTCCACCTCCGCCAGCACCTCCACCTCCTCCCTCTTTAAATAGGAAGGCTTTAAGTTGTGCTAACTTTTTAGAGGTCATCCAGACCGTCCATATCTAATTTATCGGGATTATATATGGCATTCTTCTGCCTATTTATTGCTCTGTCTTCTGGAGCCTTAGGAAAATGGGCGGTTTCAATCCCCATTAAATCTCCAGTTTTATTAAACGAAGCAACGTAACTATCTCCACCAGACTTAAACCACATTTTACCCATATCATTAGTTACATCTTGGATATCTGGGATATGTCCATGATCTATGACTTGTTTAACCATAGTCTTAGTGCCGTTATAATTATTGCGGAACGCATTTTGAATGTTAGGTTGCATAGTTGGCACACCAGAATCTTGCTGTCCTGTTTGATCCCTACCTGCCCCACCTAAACCGGGCTGACCTTGAGGAATAGGAGGTTCAGTCATGCCTTCTTCAGCATCACCCATTCCTGAAGCCATACCTTCCATACCCATATCCATACCTTCCATTCCACCCATAGCTTCTTGCTGCATTTCCATTTGTTCTTTCGGCCCTAGGCCTTCACCAGAAATTTCGAAGTCCAAGTGCATAATTCCAGAATCCATGGACTTCAATTTTACGGTATAGCCATCTTGCAACAACTGACTAGCTACCATAACTTTTTGCTGAACAAATTGTAGCTGAGTTGCTTCAGCTTTTTCTTCAGGCGTTAGAAGTTCTAATTTCCAATCAGTAATTCCAAACATATCCAGCATTACTGGGAAGACTTTTTCATGGAAAATTCTTTGGTCACCCTCAACAACCCTGCTCATAACTACAAGTTGCTGTGTTTGGGTAGATAACCCACCAAAACCTTCTGGAGCCCCTTGCCAAGCAGGAGTTACACCCCACATAGCCGAAATACGCTCTCTAATTTCCTGCCTAACTGGAAGATAATCCATTTCCTGCAAATTGTGGAATAATCGAATCATATCAACTTTTCCACGTTGAGATTCGTTACTAACCGCAATCATCGGAATATATTCTGGATTCTGTCGTATTTCCTGCTCTACCCGTTCTCGCTCTGCCCTTAAGCTGTCAGGATCATCCGTAGATATCAAAATCATGGATGCTGGCATCTTACGTTCAAAGAAATAACGATACAGGGTCTTATCCATACCAATAATGGTAAGAATTTTATCGAACAGAGTTAGAACAGGTGACCACCCATATGTTCGGGTAGGCATAAATTTAGATACGTGAAGAACCTCAGAATCTAAGAGATACACTTCCTTACCACGATATCGGTACGTAAACATGGCGGGAACCATGGCCTTACCACACGAATCACAAGATTGAGGTAAGTCAGAAGCGGCTCCATCCCGGTGGATGTAGCAGACGTAGTGTAATCCCTTAGGGACACCCGTAGATTTGTCTAGATCATACTCTATAAGAGCAGGGTTTAATCGCTCTACGGAAATTACTTTGGAGCGAACTTTATCTCCATAGTCTTTATATTCTTTAGCAAAATAAATAAAGCCGTCATCAATGGTGTTTACATCCCACCAAAATTCCCTTAAAACGTCCTCCAAACTTTGGTCAAATACGTTACAATTTTTCGTAAAGGTCTTAAGTTGCTTATACTGAGAATCGTCAGGCTCAACTAGGGTTTCCCCACTATCCTTGTAATCACAATCCTCATTAATACATGCAGGAATTTTATTTTTGTACTGCGTACCACAATCGGTACACTTTACTGCAAACAAGGGTTGCCAAGAAACTCCCCGCCTAAAAATTTCAGAAATTATATGGTTTACAGGAGAACGAACTTCTTCAACAGATTGAGAAATCTGCTGAATATCTTGAATCATATGCTGTCTAAAGGCAGCTTGTTGCTGAACCCAAACATTGACTACTTGATCTACACCAAATGTCGGATTCTTATATGTTTCCCCGCTTTTATTCAATAAAGCCTGTTGTCCGACCGTATTGAGTAGATTGCTGAGGTCATATTCCTTTTGCGCTAGTGATCTTGCTTCAGGAGCAAAATCATTAAGTGTTAATCGTCCTGCCATTTGCCACCTTGTCTATATGACTTTGACCTGTTATTTTTGTTAGGGCCTCTATAGCAGCTAGAGTAACCTGAGATTGGTCTGAAAGAACTTCCTTAACTACTGGAGATTCTTCAGAATCTTTTGCCGGTGCGGTCCTGCTAAATTGTAATTGTTCTTCCAAAGTCTCAATTTTTCCAGTAGCAACCGCTAATTGTTCTTGTGCGTCAACCAAATCTGCTTCGGGTACCCCTCCGAACATATGTTCAAGTAAGTTTAGTTCTTCCGCCGCCCTTACTACCTCTATCATTGCAGCCATTGGCAATAAAGTCATAGCCTGATGCGTATCAGGTATTTCATCCTCTGCACCTAAAGATTCTAAGGATTTATCCCAAGTATCTAAAACTCTCCACACATGAATAGCATCATCAAACTTTACCGCAAACTGCTGCGCTCGCTGTCTTAACTGTTCTCCCGCTGGCATACTTGCCTCCTAACGTCCTATCTAATAGGACAAACTCCCGAATCACACGCTTCGTCTATGAGTTCTGTCTCAATTTCTACTTTTTCGTATTTATAAAGTAGAGAAGCGTCGAAATCTTTAAAGTTCGCACTAATATTATTATACTCCTCTTCGGTAATTTCTTCATATGGGGCTAATTCATACGTTCCCCCATCGTGGGCTAGGAATGAGGCCCCCATCCATTTGTCCCAGTTATCCCAAGCTAATTCCTTCGCTAAATCCCACTCATCCTCCTTAACTGTCATAGTTATGGATGTGTTGTGGTCAGTATAGTTTTCCTGAAATTGAAAATAAGTGTCCATTTGATCCGACAGAGACACATTATTCTTAGTATCAGTACTAGTAGATTTAATGGGGAAGTCAATAACTAGAGTTCTAGCATTATTCATACGCTCTTCATAACTGTCGCCGGGTGTACCCACCTCGGGAGAAATCGACCAATCTAATTCTCGGATAACCTGAACTAGCGGGTCAATAGAACTAATACGCATTCGTCGTATGTAGTATGGGCTGTGAGACATATGTATCCCTGCCGAAACACCTCCAGCTACTAGACTTAAAGTTCCCTCTGGTTTTACTGTTGTTACTAACAGAGGAGAATTAACCCTTAAATGAGAGGCATATTTATCCGCTTCCTCATTCGCAGTTTTTTTAAGGAGTCCTAGTACCTTATTTTGTTGTCTCTTAGTATATTGTACAGCAGAAAAAGCATCTTTAACTCCTGTAAGCGACGTTCCTAGTAATCTATCCCTTTGCTGGACTTGGTTCCAAACAGGTAACTCTAAGTCCACTAAAGTCATTCTAAGGCCCGCTCTAGCCGACATTCGTTGGGCTTCAACTAAGCCGTCTAAGTCCAGATCACCCCCTTCTACAAACGCTGATAAATTAACCGTAGTTAAGTTACACACGCCGTGACTATCTAATAGGATTTCACCACAAGGGTTCGTTCCTATGGCATTAGGTCGTCTACGGGAAGCTTCTTCTTCATTAAAGAAGCCGGGTTCACCTTCATACTTCATCATATCAAAAACCATATCCAAATATTTTTTATCTGGTTGATTTGTGAATACTATGGAGTTATTGGACATCCTCCGATGGTCCAAGTTCTCTCTAGAATTTTTACCGTCTTCTAAGCGTAGAGAATCCCACCAAACGGGTTTTTCTCCTAAGGCATCTAACTGTTTGCCTAAAATAGCGTGGGCCTTAAACTGTTCCTCTGACCACAACCCGTTAATAGCGTATTTAGCTAACAAAGATTCGTAGTCATTAGAACCCATAAGGAAAATTTCAGCCGTTCGGCGTACTCCACCAACCACCACGTTATTACCGATCAAGTTGCCCATATCTAAAATATGGATTGGACGAACTTTATAGTATCCAGCATAAGCCCTTTCAAGAGGGGCTAAAGTAGGGTCAATTTGGTTTGTAAGAACCTTGTGAAATCCCTCAAACATTTCCATCAACGGTTCTGGGCCTGAGGCAGTCCCACCAAAAGTTTTCAGTCGCTCCCCACGGGGACGAACAGAATTATAGTCAAACTTTACAGTCTTTATATGCTCATATTCATGAGAGGTTAAAATTTCTAAAAATAAGCGAAGGGCTTCAACCCATCCTTCTTTAGAATCTCCAATGTAAACTTTAGCGTATCCCTGCTCTAAATCTATCCATTTAGTAGTCTCTAGCCGCTGTTCCGCAGGGGCCGGGATATAAGGATCGTGTAATACCTCTACATTAGCCCGGATGGGGGGAAGGGAGGTAGCCATTTCAGGAGTACACTTGAAGCCTACACCTGTACCAACTAATAGAAGATAGAATAGGTCAGACAAGTCTGCCCACTTTTCTATAGCTGTGAATGAGCAGTTGTAATTAGCTAACGGATATTTTTCAGCTACCGCATTTTCTCCACCACCAATCCATAGCGTTCTCCCACTCACAAACTGCTTAGTGTTATACATGGAATCAAACAAGGCCTCTGCCTCTGCATTAAATTCCACTAGGTCAGGGGTATAACCAATTTTCAGCATGTGGTCATACGCTAATCCTACATTATATTCGACTGCTCGTTTACACGCCTCTATCCATGTCTCTCTTCGGCCTAACTTGTTAGAAAATCTAGAATACGTGCGGTAAAATACAAAAGTTCCCATAGGAGAAAGAGGGGATTCCTGAGCTTCGTATTTACTTATGAATTCCTGAGACAGTTCAACAGGTCGGTGATGAGAGTGGTCGTGAGTATGATCATGTTCGTGGGCATGTGGAATATTGGTGGGTATAGTTATAGAAGGGGTCATCGTAAGTGTCACAGGGGATTCTCCTAAAGCGAGTCTTCGCCATACATTTGAACGGATTTAGCGTAAATATTGCCTAGGGCGGCATTAAGCTCTTCATCTACAGGCATGTTGTCATTATACGCTGAATTATCGGGTCTTGACCCAGAATTTTCATCAGATTTCCCACTAAAAATTTGAGCATCTCCAACCCCCGTATAAGAGGCTGGGCCGTCTAATTTATCTGCTGCCAAACAAGCTAATCCGATACTCCAAAAAGAGTCCCCGTGACCATTTGGTGTTTCAGCAGCGTATAAGTCCTTATTGACTATCAAAATTTGTTCTTTCTGTACTGCATCGGGCAATAAATGTAGCCTTTCCGTAACTACGTAGTGTTCAAATTTAGTGGCCATGTTGTTTTTTGACCTACGGCTAAAGTGCATTAAATCCCACTTTCTGTTTAACCCTCTTAGGTGTCGAACTCGTTCCGTATTCTCTTTATCGCTTAAGCCCTGCTCATTATCGGTTTGCAGTCCTCTCTCTTCTAGAGCCCTATCCGTGTTATCTATATATCCCTTATCAATTTGATAATTATTAGCCACTTGATTGAGAATCTCAACCTGTGCCTGATAAGACATATTTCTTATAAACTCGTGATACAATTGTACCACATGTCCATCCGTTTTGCGTTTACCAAATACTACAATATGCGATGGATGCCTACGTTTTCCTACATCATACCCTGCAACCACCCAATCATACTCTTCTGTAAGCTTATCAGCATGATCTACAGTTCGTCGATAAGGAACTAAGGAATCGTCTTCGCAAGCCTCAATTTCTGCTTCTGTAAAATACCCATCTGTTCCAAAATGCGGTTGTAGCATATACTCCGAAGCAAAAGAACTTCTGTTGCTCTTCTTATATGCTAATAACCATTGCTCATCTCGAATCTGCGGGGCTAAGACATGGCGGTTAGGTACTGGATCAAAGGCGGGTAAAACTATACTATTAAAACTCTCATCGTCAATCAAAGTTGCTAATAAGTCTCCCGGTGCCATAGGCGTTCCCACTACTATAGTAGGAGTTCCGGGGTTTGGGATAGGCATCAAAGCCCTAAAAAATAAATCCTTAATTTTAGGTAATTCGCCGGGATCAATAGGCGAGTTGGCATCTTTCAAAATGTCATCTACCACCATTCCCGCATTAGTATGGAGTCCCCGCTTAAACTGGGTTACTCCAGCCATTTCTACCCTAACAATCCCTCCATCGGCTGTTTGATACCTTATAGCGTTATCAGCCCCCCTAGCTAAATCTTTTGTAAACCACTCATTAGCCAAAAGGGGGTTTGCCCGAATTTCATCTTTCATAGTTCTTACATGGTATCTTACCATATCATGGTTATAAGAGGCGTACAATAAACTTCTAGAAGAAGCTTTGGTTCTCATGAGTTGCCAAATAGTGTACCCATGCCCTAAGATGGTGCTTTTCCAGTGTCCACGGGGAAGCACACAAATTAAATTTTGCCCTTCATCTAGAGCCTTATCTAATTCATCGCAAATAAACCCCACATGCCAAATATTAAATAATTTGGGATACGGAAAGCTATTCTTCCAAATATCTTGTATAAACTCTTTAAACGTACTAGGCACATCAATGGTCGTATCATTAGTTAAGTCTGTTACTAGTTCGTTTACCGCTTCCGACCATGATAATTTAGCATTCTCATTTTTAACCGTGTTAACCATTAGTGTCCTCAAAGTCTAAGAGGAAATTTTGGAGTCGGGTTCCAAGACGCTGACGTAACTCTTTATCGTCTACCTCTTCCATAATGATAGTTACGATTCCTTGGATAAACCTACGAGAAATCAACCCCTCTAGAATGGTTCGTTCGCCCTTTATAGCCATATCTACAGCTTTAGCGGCATCTGAAGCCCTATCGAATTGTAGAAGCCCTAAAGATTCTGAAGCTTTAGTGGTTATTTTCTTATATTCCTCTAGGTGTGCTTCAGAATCTAGCCGCCTGTGGTCTGCCTCTAGTTCGACCATCTTATCTCTAGCCCTAGCAATGGCTTTATTACGTAATTCTTTCCATCCCTGCTCTTTAGACCATTGATATAATGTGTCTTCGGGAACTTCCACTTCATATTTTTCTAATATTTCCACTTTGATTTGCGGAATTATTACATCATCATGGATGTAGGTTTTAGCGGCAAAATCTTTTACCGACTGAGAGTATTTTCTATTCATGAAGCACCCTTGGATTTAGGTCCAGCCTTTACAGTACCTTTCGCCTTTCCACGCTTACTTCTAGTCTTAGTACCCCCAGAACTCTTCTCAAGAGAACAGGTTTGTGCGCTGGCATCTCCCCAACACAACTTAGACCACGGGTGGGTAAAACAATTTCCTCTCATCATAAACTCCTTAACTACTAAACGGGGTATTTTCCTTAACGAAGTCTTCGCCTCTAAAGGTTGGGTCTGTATTATCATCTATAGTGTAAGATTCTCCCATCAACTTGGTAAAATCCAGATGCCCAGATACCGTAGTACGTGGGGTGAAACAGCCGGGAACCTTTGAACGATCCCTGTTGATAACTACTTCTCGTCTTGTACAAACTGAATCCCACACCCGCTCCTTGAAAAGAGGCTTCCAAGCATCTTTGATTTCATTGTACTCATTTCTAACCACGGATTCAGTATGAACTAGCTCATCTATGGGAGTATTAAAGGCACAATTATTAAAATTGCAATAAACTACTTTTTTAAAGTCGTTTACACTCTCGGGAACATTTTCAATGGGGGTGGGCTGATTGCTTTCAAGCTTCCCATCTTCATCTATATTATTTTTTACTACAAATGTAGCCTTCTTTGCTACAGGTCGTATAGACCCCGGCTTTCGTCTAGGCATTTATCCTGCTCCATTCCGCTATACAGGCTGCATCAGCCCAATCCTGTTCTACAAACTGACTACTAAAATGTTTAGTAGCATACTTCATTATATCTTCTTTAGACGCATTACCCATACCCACTACTTCTTTTTTCCACACTCTATTATCCACTGTTCGATACGGGATATGGGATATTTCTAATATTCCCTTCACAGCCCCCACTACTTCAGATATTGATATGGTAGAATGTGGATTTTTAAAATATAATGGCTTTTCTATAGCCACAGTACCCCCATAAACTATGTCGGGCAAAGCAGCCAATCCTTTAGCTATATCTGGAAATCTATCGGCGGCGGTTTTACCTACAGCCAAAAATTTTACAGATTCTATAAGAACTCCCTCATCATCAATCAAGGTGGCGTGAACTGCTCTAGAACTACAATCTATACCTGTATGAATCAAGTCTTCTCTAATAGGAGTCCACGCTTCTCCCACTCCTCTCGCATCTGAGTTTCTGCGCCTATCCATTTTTGAGGCTTATGAATAGAAATCAATTTATTGGTGTCTCGACGTATGGCGTAATGCTCCTTATTTTTGGCGGCGTTCTTAGCAATCACCAAATCCTTAATCCTAGTTCTACTGTCCGGGTTCTGTATAGCCAACAGATTACCTATAGTTACCCATAAAAGATCGCCCACCTCTTCATCAAAGTTTGCTGGGTCTTTTTTAAAATTTTTTATGGCCTCTTCCCATTCTTTGACCTCTTCTTTAATCATAGGGATTCGAGTCTCCATAACAGTTTGATCTGGAATACCCTTATAAGACCCCTCATGATTAAACTCCCATAGTTCGTGGAAGTCAAACACTGCTTCGGCTATTGCAGCCACATCTTCTAAGAAGGAGTATATACTACAGCCGCATTTTGAAGCCTTCGCTAAGTTTTTAGGATGGGTCACTTACTTACCTGCCTCTAGACTTCGTGCTGAAAGAACTCTACTAGAAGTATTGAATAATCCCTTAAAAGCTTCCTTACGCCCCAACAATTTATCGTAAGCCGCCCGAATCTCTATCAGGGTCTTCATACTAGCGTTTAATCGTTTGTTGTCTCTTAGTATTATACCCTCCATTTCATCAATGGTGGGTTTTCTAGTTCCTTTTGCTAAATATTCCTCAGCTAACTTAGCTTTCTCTATCTTCATTCCAGTCTCAAAGGCGGTTTCGTAAGCCCCCTTTTTAGCCCCTAGTGCGGCTAGATTTAATTCTACAAAGGCTAACCACGCTCCAGATACCGACAAATACTCTTGCAAGTCCGTGTTAGAGGCCTCAGAAAGATTCCCAAAAGTGATATCATCACGAGAATTATTATTAATTTGGATAAAGGGTATTTCCATATCCTCAACATACTGGTTGGCTTTATTATAGCCTTTTTCTACTGTCCATACTTCTTCTGTCATTATTTCACCGCCTGAATAGTAAGGGCTAGTGTGGCCGCTACGGTAGTCATATCCTTTTTGGATAGGTCGTTGGTATCTATAATTACAGTCCAATCAAGAGGCTTATCATCTAAAAGGATTTCTGATATGTGTTCTTGTCTAGAGTTCCACATATCCCTAGTGAGGGTGGGATCGAACTTACTAGAATCCTTGTATCTATCCCACCTAATATTTGTATCTGCAACTAATTTTACTAGGAGCCCATCGTGACTCTTAACGAAATCAAATTCATTAGGGTATCTAAGATCATCGAAGATTACTGTTGTCCCTTTATCTAGATGTTCCGCTACATCCTTTCGGATAGCGTGAACCCAAACATCTGGACAAACATCCCGTAAACCTTGCCCTAATTTTTGTAACGGCTCTCGCTCTACCGGGATATTTAAGTGATCTAAAACCCCCCTTAATTTTCCTGCGAAAGACATAATTACCGAATCAGGATTCTTTTCCTGTAACGATCTGGCTAAAGCAGATTTTCCAGTGTGCATTTTACCATGTAACCCAATTACCTTAGCCAAGTCCCAACTCCTCATCTGTAACTAATTTACAATCACAATAGTTATAATGAATTGCGGCTACTTCTGATAGCCGGGGAGGCAAAACCATACTTGCTATAGCTCTGCCTCTAGATAAAATACCATTCCACAAATCAGTATTACGATTAACAACAAAAGTTTTTATTTGTTGGGAGTTCTTATTTTCATAAAGAATTACCCCCTGATCATAATTTAACATATTAAGATAACACTGTAACTGGGTCGAATGTTCTACTTTAGGCCCATTTACTAGATCGTTATCCCACCCTCGTTGATTTATAGTTTTCAACTCTACTACAAAAAATTTCCCATCGTGATGTAAAACAAAGTCCGCTCGACCCGATAACATGATAGGATAATCTATACGACAAATTTGTTCTCTGTCTATAACCATCTCCGCAAAGTATTTGGTATACCTATCCTCAGCGGAACTACCTACCCCAAATATCCTTTGAAGATTAGCCGAGATGGATTTTTGCGGGATCATGCCGTTGTAATGTAGCCACAAATACCTATCGCAGGGATTCCCTATAGCGGACACAAAGAATTTATTTTTACTTGTACTTTTTTGAGGGTGCGCTAAACGCTTGTCGATTTGCTCAACCAACAACCTCCCCAAATCTTTAGTATCCCAAGATTTGGTTACCTTTTCAGTTATGTCTTTCACACCCATTAATTTTTATCCTTTACATCGTTAGACAACTTTTCCAAAAATACATCAATATCTCTACGAATGTCTTGCTCATGTTCAGCAGTTATATGTACCACAGAGTCCACCCCATTAACTAATAAAAACTCATTTCGTTCTTGGTCTTTTATAGAAAAATGTCCGTAAACTCCGTCAGCCTCTATCACAGTTCCTATTTCAGCTATCCAAAAATCTACAAAGTACTTTCCAATTTGTCTCTGAGATTCCCACCTAAGCCCCAACTCACTCAAGTAATTGGCTATCTTTACTTCCTGAGGGGTCATCTCCGTTGGGGCTTGTTGAATGTTGAGAGGCATCTACTTGTTCCTTAAGGGTATCCCCTAATTCAGGTTGATCCGTTAGCAATAGAGCCTTCAATCCGTTAAGCCCCATAACTTTATTTCCTTGGTACTCATACCACGCTCCAGCTTGCTTTATATGCCCATAGGCCAAACCTTCACGCATATAACTCTCCATGATATCAATGCCCCCGTCTACTCTGAACGGAACTACAACCTTGCTCCAGTGGTCAGCAGAGGTTTTATTCTTCTTAAGGGTTACTTCCATATCGAAACCCTCTTTGGTTTTGGTTTTCTTGTCCTCAATCCACCCTGCTCGTCGAACCTCTAACATCATATGGTTCCAATACACCTGCCCTTTTCCACCCGGCATTTCTTTAATAGCAACTGGCCCAATGGAGGACCTCTGCTGATTGATACATATTAACGCCGACCCATGCTTTAGTCTGCTTATTAACCGGCTTAAGGAGTCGTTGATAAACCTTGCTAACCAGCCCATAGGATTCTTATCGAAGTCCACCAACTCCGCTGTGGGAACCATACCCGCAATACTATCTATAACTACTAAGTCTACCCCTGCCTCCATGCACTCTCTAGCAATTGCTATGGCTGCTTCACCACTCTCTGGTTGAGAGGCTAAGAGAAGATCGGGATTAACACCACACTTGCGGAACCAAGACTCATCGAGTGACATCTCAGTATCAATCCAAACAGCCGTTCCCCCAGCCTTCTGTACGGACTCCACCGCCTTCATAGCAAGATAGGATTTACCACCGCTAGGTTGGCCGGTAAGCAACGTAAATCGCTTCTTGGGAATACCACCCCCGGTGAGCTTATCTAACTGGGGGATGCCAAAGGGGATACGCTCAAATTTAAAATCTTTATCTGAAGCTACCGTAAGACCATCAATTCCTTTTAGGAGTTGATCCATAAGAGGAATCTCTGTTTTAGTTTTAGTCTTAACCATTAGCCAGACTCCTTATTTTTACCACTTCTGCGTCAGCAGCAGAGAGTACTAAAGGCCATGCTTTATTAATAGCTACCTTAGCTTCTGCCATTTGAGTATCTAAGTCTTTATCGGTATCTATATCTCGGATGGATACCTCTATCTTAGCATTATTGTAGTCGCCTAAGTTGATGGTAAATCCCAGTGACTGATCTATTTGCATATTCCTATCCTTATCTATGTAGTGATCTTTCATGCCTCGATAATTTGTATACTTCTACTCAACTTCTTCCTCTAGTGCTACCAACTTTTTCCCGTATCCCCCCACACATTCACACATTATGTCCCTGTATTCTTCAGAAGCCCATAATTTTTCCATGGTAGCGAGAATGGTAGTTACCACCGAATGCTCTATAGCTATAAATTTTTCTTCTTTGTTCCGCTCCACAAAAGCCCTAAGCTCTAGCAAATCGGTCTTCGTAAACCCAGTCATCTGTACCTCCTACTGATCCTAATAACTCTTCAATGGACTCATACTTAGCTTTCCAATAATCTATATCTACGTTTAGTTTTTGTATCTCCTTTAATAACTCTTGAACATTAGGCTCTGGCTCCTGTTCTTCGTCTACTTTTGATACACTCCTAACATGCGCCCAAGATGGATCATGTATCTCTACGTCTACTAGCAAGGAAATCCCTAGGGAGTTTTCTTCCATCAAGTCCTTTACGGACTCTATAATGTATTCTTCCCCGGTCGCTACCTCTAATAGGATTTCATCATGCACCTGCATAATTAATGAGGATTTTTTATCCTTCAGGTACTCATGCACCGCAATCATTCGTTCTGACATGATATCAGCGGAAGTGCCTTGGACTAGGTAGTTTATCCCGGCATAAGCAAAGTCCTTAGGAATCCAGTATTTTCTTCCATACCTATTTTGAACCATACCAGTCAACGTGATTTTTTTCACGACATTTTTTATAAATTCTTTAGAGCCGGGAAGCCCGTCCAAGAAATTATTTTTATACGTCTTAGCCTCTGGGATTGTACAGTCTAGGGAATTAGCTAAGTTAGCCAACCCTAGGCCGTATAGAATTCCAAAAGAAAGGTTCTTAGCTGCTTGCCTATAAAACTTCCATTCCTCATGCGTTTCATCTACATGAAAAGCGGCTTTAGCCGAATTATCGTGGAGGTCAACCCCCTGCTCCTTAAGAGCCACTAATTCCTCAGGACTCATAAAGTACGAGAGGAATACCCACACCTCCATTTGCTTATAGTCTAACCCGTATAATGTATAGCCCTCTCGTGGGATGAAGGTCTTACGGATCGAGAACTTAGTGGGGTCCCCCTCTACTAGGGATTCTCCTCCCACAAAAGCCCATGCAGAGATGTCCTGATTGTCTAGAGATATCCTACCCTTGTTAGCCTTGATTATAGCCTCTAAGCGTCCTTGTAGGGCCTTCGTTTCTTCCTCATTAAGGTTCTGCTCTACCGTATTTATAATCCCCCTAGGAATATTTTGTAGGTTAGGATTTCTAGAGGATAGACGACCTGTAACCGTTCCCCAATTACAGTAGGTACAGTGAAGAACCTCTGTACTAGAGAAAGGTTCAATATACGTGTTTAACATCTTACCTAAAGACCTGTACTCACGTACTCGACCCGCCAACTCGTGGTCGATTTTAACTAACGATTTTTCTCCCCAAGACGGGTTACCTTTAGCTGTTACCTCAGGAGACTGGATACCTAAGGATTCAAACACCTTACCAAGTTGAGGATTAGAGGAAACATTAAATTCTTGCCCTGCTATATCATAGATACGCTTTAACACAGCCTCTTGTCTAGCAGTAATTCGTTTAGCCCCGTCGGAAGCATACTCGCTATCAATTTTAACTCCCCTGTACTCCATTTGGTACAGAACAGACGTAAGCTTAATGCTTTGATCCCAAATTTGTGTTTGTTGGGTGGCCTCTATTTCAGCTTTTCTAGAAAAGAATAATTTTCGAGTCCACAACACATCATCACAACAGTAAAACCCAAGTAGACTAATTGGGGCTAACGAGAAATCTTTATTCCACTTGTTTTTTCTCATTATCTCTTTACAAGATTTGTCATACTCTGCTGCTGATTCTCCAAACTCACGGGCAATGGTGTGAGTAAGGTCTAATCTCTCGTGTTTAGCCTTCTCAGTAAGCCGTACCATAACTAGAACATCTATAAGAACCTTGTCCTCCATGGTTAGCAGGTTTGGATTTTCAAATTCTAGAAATTTTAAATCAAACTTGATATTGTAACCAACAAGAACCTTAGCTTTATTTATAGTTGACAGTAATGTAGCTAGGTGATCAGCAGATAAGTTATCAAGGGGCTCCGGGTGGTCGGCATGACGGAAAGGAAAATACATCGCCTCACTAGTGGCGGTAGAAATCCCTACTCCACATAAAGTGTTCCTGTTAAATAGAAACCCATTACTTTCGATGTCTAAAAATAACGTGTCAGATTCAGCTAAACTCTTAATAGAAGAGTCAAACAAATCAGCAGTTACAATTATTTTATCCACCTACACCCTCAATTCTGTAAAAGTAGGAGAGGCAGTATTACCTGCCTCTCCACAGTAGTTGGTCGTTACCTACGCCTGAAAGTTTCTACGAATGTCCCGCACAAACTGTCCCTTAGCGTTTCGCTTCCTAGTCTTACGCCTATCCTCGTGTACGTATCTTTCCTTATCAGGAGTAACTTTACGCCTGACACTTGCCTTAGGCTTGGCTACAGTTAGCGTATTTTCTGAGGCTAACCCCTCACTTCTAACAAGGAGGTTTTTCACAAAGGTCATAAAACCCATAACTTTTCTCCTTAAAACAACGATTCTTCTGGACTTGCCACAACTGTATCAGTAGTGAAGGCTGAATTATCCGAAGAACTCACGTTCCATGGTGTATGCTCTTCCTTCTCTGTTGCATTGGGCAAGGTTAATGTAGTAGTTCGTGACTCAGCATTGCGCTTTTCTATTGCTGCTGCGATAGACCGCTCCTTTTGCAAGAAGAAATCTACTGGACGAACTAACTCACTAGCAGTCTGCCCATTCGCCTCAGAAGGCACATAACCTTCATCATTAGTAGCCTTTATAGAGTATGATGTGTCATCTCGACCACTGCCAGTTCGTCGAATCCGAACCTTATGCTGGTTAAGCGAACCATCCTCATCATAAATATCTACAATCTGATTCCATAGATACTTACTACGCCCAAAACCTTGCGACCACATTTGGAAGTTACCTGCCTCTTGCTTGAGGAAGGCCTTTCCACTAGGGGTTTGCTCAGTGGACCATGATGCAACCGTATCCTCACCAAAATTCTTCGCTAGAGCTTTAGTGTTATTAGGATTACGCATCACAGACTCTACGTAGAGCCATACCCCAAACTTAGTCCTAAGCTGAGTACCTGAATCTACCTCTGTGGCCTTAAACTGTCCGCTAGAGGAAACTCCTTCTGCCATAGCGTCATAGGTATACGCTCCATTGCGCCCCATACCTGTTGCACGATATGTAGAAAAGTCTTGGATACGGTGATCCTCAGGGTCACCTGAGGGAACTATAGTAACTTGAGCAATGTCACCATCATATAGCCACAGTTCTGATCCGGGGCCACGACGAGAAGAGCGTTCTTGCTCTTCCTTATCCGCTCGGTTACTGATTCCTGCAATTCCACCACTTACCATTGTAAACTCCCTACCAAACCTAATTCGGTTCGGTTAGCTATTACGGAATGTAAAAGATTTACATCCCTGATTTCCTGAATGTCTTTATAACCCTCAGGGAGTCTAGCGAAACTGACTAACCTACGCTTCGATAATTTAGCAGCTATCCGCTGTGAAGCGGAGATTCCTGTTTCATCATTATCCAAACATAGGATCAGTTCGGAGGTATGAAGTGAATTGAGGAGGGACTCTTGCTTATATGACAAGGAAGCCCCAAGTATTGCTAGTGATTCGAAGTTATGTTGTTTAAGCCATAATGTGTCAAGTATGCCTTCAGTTAGACAAACAAAGCTAGACTCATTTACATTATACAGCCCATAAACGATTTTGCTCTTTTTTAAGCCAAAACTGTATAAGTACTTAGGTTCATGCCCGACAGGTTGTCGGGTCACACTACCTACTGTAACACCTCTATCATCTCTGATGGGAAGAACTAATCCTCCACGACCGTTTGTACCGGCCTCAGCGTCAATCAGAGTTTTTGCTGTGAACTCTCTATCAAAAATCCAGTTAGGCACCTCTCCTTTCGTATAGTCTATGACAACTTCTTCTAGGGGGGAATCTTCTTGACGCTTCTCATGCCAAGTATCCGCTAAACTAAACTCGATGTTCTCCGTAAATCTACGGATAAATATATCAGTTTGAAGTTGCGACCACCCGGTAAATCTGGAAACGAACGCATCTAGGGTTCCTGCCCCACAATTGACGTAGCATATCCACTGCCCACTCTCTAGATTTATGGAGAGAGAGGGCGATCTATCATCATGAAAGGGGCATCTAAAGACTCGTTGGGCTCCTCGTCCCGAAATACCTCCATAAGAGTCTTCGGTGTCGAACCCGGCTTCGTTGAGGATTTGCCCCCATGGATAAAGTTGAACCTCCGTTTCCTGTCCCGACGTTTTTTTATTAACCATTCTTTCAAGTCTCCAGAGGCATTGGTAGCTAAGGTATCCGCTATCTCTTGTAGAGGATGCCCCTTATGACCGGGAATCCAAATGAGGTCTAGTATACCAATCTTTTGCTTTAATGTCAAGTACCTTTCCCATAAATCTCTATTTCGGGAGGGAGGATAATCTTTTTGAGTTTTATCTATTACGTATGTACTATCTGAGAACAAGGTGACGTTATTACTTAACGACTGTAAATATACTAACTCTAACCCTTCTATAACCGCAGTTAATTCCATTCTACTGTTAGTAGTATCAGGAACCCCTCCTGCCAGAGTATACAATATATTCTCATCAGCGTCGGTAATCACTACACCCCAACCACCTACCCCACCGGGATTCACCCTACAAGACCCATCACTATAAATATGGATATTAGAAGTTGACATTAGTAAACACTTCTTTTTGAAGGTCTTCCTGCATTAACTCCTGTACATCCCCAACATCCACATTCCACTTCATGATACTTCTATCTTTTATCTCTACATCATCCCGTTGCTTCATGTAATACAAGAATCTCAGATTATCCTCTTCTTCTACTTTGCACATAGCAAACGCTATATCACTTGCACGTACTAAAGCATCCCCATTAGCTACTTGATTCAACTTAGGGGGCTTGAATAGGTCTACAGCCTCCCTACCCGCTTGAGTGGTACAGAATACTGGAATCTCATGTGCCATAGCAATATTTTTCAAGCCTTTAAACAGGTTATCATTCTGCTCCCACTTTGCCCTGTTAGAATCATCACTAAGTAGATAAACCCCATCAACCACTAAGATATCAGGAGAATATTTTCTCACTAGATTACGAATAGTCGAAATATTTAAGGCATCGAACCCAAGATGGTGAGGAAACAACAAATTATTAGAGTTCATCTCTGTTAGGAATTTTTCATATGCCCCCACATCTAGTCCCTCTTCCCCTCTTCGCAGCTTAGTTAGGGAAAATTCGTACCCCATTAGCTTACCTAAGAATGCGTCCATCCGCATAGACATAGCTTTTACAGGCATTTCCGTAGAAATTAGAAGTGTTTTATACCCCTGCTTGAGAGCAACTGCTGCTACCTTAACAGATAAAAACGACTTACCCACTGTAGGCCTAGCAAACAGAGAGTAGAGTTCCCCCGGCATCCAACCCACACCTAGCCTATTTAAGGTCTTAAAGGGCGTAGGTATGCCCAACATACCTAAAGACCTGTCCTTGCGCTGTGCGAGCCTCTCAGCGTACTCTTCTAGCCTCTGTAGGCTACCTGAGTCATACAACTCAATGTCTTCATCGACAGTAGCGGTAACCGCCTCTAATTCTTGAATCAGTTTTTCCACAGCTTGCTGTGGATTGTCACCCTTTATCTGGGGAACTAATTCGGATGCAGCCGCAACCGCAGTTCGGTACATAAGCTGTTGTTTTAGTTGAGCAGAAAAGAATCTTACGTCAGCCGCATCCGCAGCAGATTTATCCAACTCGGGATATTTCGCCAAGAGAACCGACCTAGATGGAACTGTACGAGTATCATCTATTTCGGTTAGGATAAACTGTAGAGCCTCTCCAAACACAGCAAACTGTTTTGGAGATACATTGATCTTTTTTAGATCGGCATAAGATGAGATGTTAAGAACGATCCCGCTTTCCACATAACTGTAAGAAAGATTACTCACTTAGCCCACTCCTTTAACTCTTCTTCGATTGCTCTTAGTCTTTTAGCATCAGACGACGAAGGAAACCATCTACTAGAGATATGCTCATACTCTGCCCAAAGCTTCCTCTCCCTAGTTTTTCCCTTAAAGGAGATTAACCATTCTAGCTTTGGGTGAGCAGAAGTAACATCATAATCCCTAAAGTTTCTGCGGAATTCACTGATGATGGTGTTTGATTTAACTGCTTGCCTGATTGCTAGTAGTATACTAAAAACATCGTGTTCTGTCAAGAGGGTCTTAAAATCTGACAGGTCTAACCCACCCCACCGCAAAGATTCGTAGGACCTAGATTGAATTTCGTGGAACTGGCTATTCCAGTAATTCAGTAAATCCCGACTAGTGTAATCTTCGGGATTTTTTGTTTTAGGCACGTAATTCGCCCCTGACTTTCATAAGGATGCTTTCTAGCTTATTTCGTTTCCGCCTATGCTTTTTGGGATAAGCTAAAGGACGGTTTCCAGTATCTTGGAGAAGGGAGGCTAGGGTTGGGTTGGACTCAAACTTAAGCGTCATTAACTGATACATAGTAGCCCATTGAATCTCTTTCCAATTAGGCCGGGTAAAACCTTCTCCTACTAGAGAAGATACGTCAGGTAACTTAGCTTTAGAAATTAAAACTTTAGTTTCTGTATCTGTAAGTTTAGCTGCCTGAAACGCATGTTCTAAAGTTGGGTAGGTTATACCCTCAACTACTATCATAGATGGGTAGGAGTTGGTTAGAGCCTTGTATTTTCCAGTTAGTTCTAGTTTCGAAGGGTGCTTAGTCATAGTCTCCACCGTCAATTAACTTTACATAGTCCTTTACGGACAACTTAACCTCTTGCATTTGTTCTGCCCCCTCCATAAACATATTGGATTGGGCTAAACGAGCGTTGTAAACCTTTTGTATACCTTCATCTATTGTACCTATTAAATGTGGCAATACAATATTTACCGTTTTTTCTTGACCCATTCTCCACAGTCTATCCTCACGCTGAACCATAGTACCGGGATTATGAACATACCCATAATGCACTAGCGTATCCGCTCCCACCATATCCAATCCAAACTTCCCTGCATCCGTAGAGATAAGGATTCCCTTTTTAGCCTTATTGAAGTCTCTAACTACTTCAAAGCGATTGTTCTTCTCCTGTCCTGAGATGTAATAAGGAGTGTCAAAGTGCTTTTTTAATTTCCTAGCACTTTTTTCAAAAAACGTGAACACTACTAACTTATCTACGTTTTCATATAACTCATCGAGCCACAACCTTTTAGTTTTGGGCATATTTTCCTTATACATCTCGCCAAGGCCTTCGACAAAATATCGCACATCTAGGGTAGCTGACCCAACGGTTTTATGCTCTTCCTTACTGCCACTCTCCACCCACGCCTTAAACTCCGCAGATAGAGTAGCATATGCTGCCTTCTCTTTTTTAGACATCTCTAACGGTATGCTAGTATAAATTTTGGGTGGAAGTTCTGTTAACTTCTCTATTTTAGTCCTACGCAAAACAAACGGAGAAGTTAAAGCATGAAGCTCAGGAAGTTTATCTTTCTTAACCCCAATAACTTTTCCATTCCAATCCACCTCACAGTACCTTTTGGTAAAGGTATGGACATTGGCAGAAATCACCTCAGGTCGGATAAATCTCATAATAGAGAAAAACTCGGTCAGGCTGTTCTCTATATAAATTCCAGATAAAGCAAACTTATACTCAGCATTTAACTTCAAGGCTCTCTTCGTTCGCATAGCTTTAGGATTTTTTAAATAAACTGCTTCATCAGCAATTATGACATCCCAATCGTGGGGCATGTCGTCCCAGTCCCTATTGGGATGCAGTAAATCATAGTTAGCTATTATATAGGTGGCATCGGACTTCCAAACCGCCCTACGCTCTTCTTTAGTTCCACCTACTACAAAAGCATCAATATTAAAGTGCTTCTTGAACTCGTCTGCCCATTTCCATTTCAAGGAGGCGGGACACAACACTAAAACTTTCTTAGCTTGAACATCTATAGCAGCTTTAATGGCCTGTATGGATTTTCCTAAGCCCATATCATCAGCCAAGAGCCCCTTCTTAGCGAACGTCAAAAACTCCACCCCTACAGTTTGGTAGGGGCGGAGCAATCCATCAGATTCTCCCTCTTGAAATTTCAAATCCACTAATTTTAAAATAGTGTTTTCGACTGTCTGTTTGGCTATTTTAGCTTTCTCTGTCCATGTAGCATTCTCTAGTTGCTCTAAAGATTTACTAGCTAGTCTGGGAACTCTCCACTCTTGAGCTGGTTTAACCCAGTGACGAACAGGTAAATTTTGGACGAGTTTCAAGTCCCCACTGTTGTAGGGGAAAGTTAAAATAAAAAAGGGAGCTTTGTACGTAATTTCGATCATCGCAGCCTAAGGTGCTGGTTCCTCTCTACGTGTGTTCCATCAACTGCGAAATTATCATTTCGAGCTAATTCTATAATAGCTTTTTTATCCACAGTTACTTTCAAACTGGGGTGGCTAGAAAGTTCCTCAGGTAACTCGTCTAGCTGAACGGTTAGACTAGCCCTCATGTATACATCGGGAATGCTGTTTTCGTTATCCACGACTAAACTCAAAGGACTATTCTGTAAGGCCATCGAGCCTAATGTTCCACCGCCCTTAGTTCGTCCAGAGGCCTCTAGGAGTTCCCTAGCATACTTCTTTACCCGGTCAACGTGATTAGTGACAGCGGCTTTCTTATTCTTAAGCCTCTCTATCTCAGTCTCTAAGGAAGTTGCTTGGGCCTCTAAAGTTCTAACGGATAGAACTAAATTCTCCATACGTTGATCAAGGGTTTCTGCTATGCCTAGAAGGATATCAGAAATATCAATATCTTCTTCTTCGGCAAACTCTATAAGCTGCTTGTACTGGTCTGCTAACTCATATATATTAACCATTCTCTAATCCCACCTCTAGCTTCTTTTTAATGCTCTCTCTAAGTCTAACAGAGTTAACCCCTAAACAGTCTGTAATTTCCCTTAGCTTAAATTTCTGCGTCCTTAACTCTAGAAAATCTAACTCTTGAGGAGTTAGATTAGAGTTCTCAATTATCGAAAGTACGTCAACCTCTTCAAAGGCGAACGCTTGAGAAGTATCCTCTAAAGCTGCTAATAGTTTAGAGGATACAGATTGAGAATTGGACCGGGTGAGAGCCCGCTCGCCCGTATACCCGTCCGTATGCTGATCTAACGAAACCGTAGACACCCGCTTCTGCGCCTTAGCTATAAGGCTTCGGATAACATTCAACATAGATACATGTAAGTAAGTATGGAACTTAGCTACAGTATTCTCTGGATTATATCCCCTAGCGGATTTCAGTATCGCTATCCGCAATTCTTGAGCGATATCTTCAGAGTCTAAACCTATAATGGAAACACTACGAAGCATAGAGTGGACTTTGGGTTCCCACTGCTCTAGTAGTTCTTCCTCGCTATACTCTGTCGTCATACCTGTTCCTTTACTTATAAACCCATTTTATTATCTCTGATCGGTGTCCGTGGAGGGCCGTCTACGTGGCGGTCACGCACTCCAAATATTTGGTGGAAGTGAGGGGAATCGAACCCCTGTCCTACATACTTACTTGAACATTCCTACCGTATTTGCTGTAGGCATTGTAGTAGTTAAGCTTGTTGCTCTGAATGTCTGCTAAATACCTAGTCGAAACCAAACACTCCCGATACAATTATACACCATATCGAGAGCTATGTCAACCCCATATTTACTCGTTTTCTAGGACTTTCATGCCAAGGGCTATGATGCCCCCGATGGTGCCAGTAGCAATTTCTGGAAAGTCGTTACTGGCACCAAAATAGGCTAGGATGCCCAACACTAAAATAGCTAGAAAAATTTGTGGTCTTACTTTGCCCATTACATTACTCCATAGATACATCCACAGGAATAATTTTAGGTTTAGCCTCTTCAGTCTTAGGAAGGATAATTTCTAAAATTCCTCTAGAATATTTTGATGTAATCTGTTCTACATCAATATTAGTATTACTTAGCGATAGGGTTTTTGAAAACTCATAATCTGTAATACCTTGGATATTAAACTGGCCTTTTTCAGGCTCTTCACTGGTATCCCTATCGACATCTATCAACAAGGAGGTATCTTCAACCGATACGGCTACATTAGTAGCACCGGGAATAGCCACCCGAATCAAGAATTCCTCTTCTCTATCAATAATATCCATAGGATATTCATTCAAGCCGTAGAAACTACGCATAAAATTTCTCCCAAAGGAAGTTGTACTTAGCGTTCCCATTAGATTTACCATAATATATCTCCTCTACTCTGTATACAGCCTAGCCACTACTTCTGCATCAGTTAGAACAAAGTACTTTACATCCTCATGATCTATAATCATCTGCGAATGTTTGATAAAAACTACTCTATCGCCAACCTTTAACCTAGGCTTTATGGTCTTTCCTTCTTCTGAAACTCGTCCCTCTCCTACACTGGAAACTACGCCAAACCCATGAAACTGCATAAGTTCACCGGGGACATGGATTCCACCTGCTGTAATGGTGGTGTCGTCCTCTACGATTAAGTACTTACTGTCGTAAGCTACCATCTTTTCTGACATACTTTTCTCCTTCTTTTATAGTTGGTAGCGGGGGCAGGAATCGAACCTACGACCTTCTAGTAATGAGCCAGACGAGATGACCACTTCTCTACCCCGCAACGTATACTATATTATACACTATTTTATCTAAAATTAGGTTCCTAATTGAAGCATTCTGTTCAAAGCTACCAACGAAGTGTCCTTCTCACTAGAAGATACTTCAATACGGTTAATGGCAACCCCGGCTAGAATTCCTTCCAGTACCCATAATATATAAGCTGGATGTATCCTATACATAGTAGCACAGGGGCATACAATCGGGTCAAGGCAGAATATCTCCTTATCAGGGTTATCTTTTGCTAGTCTATTTACCATATTGATTTCAGTACCAATTCCCCACGAAGTTCCTGATGGAGCGTTAGTAACTGTTTGTAATATGAACTCCGTAGAACCCGACATGTCAGCAGCGTCCACTACCTCTCTAGTGCATTCGGGGTGAACTACTATCTTAGTATCAGGGTTCCTATCCCTAGCATCCTGAATGTGCTTAGTAGTAAACCTAGTGTGTACTGAACAATGCCCCTTCCACAGGAACACCGTAGCGTTCTCAATCTGTTCCTGAGTCAGGCCTCCCATAGTAGCATGGGGATTCCACACCACTAATTTGTCCTCTGGGATTCCCTTGGCAAGGGCTGTATTCCTTCCAAGATGCTGATCAGGGAGAAACATAATCTTCTGCCCACGCTCTAACGCCCAATCAAATGCTTTATCGGCATTTGATGAGGTGCAGACCAAACCACCATTAACCCCACAGTGAGCCTTAATAGCAGCCGTGGAGTTCATATAGGTAATGGGTATTATCCCATCCGTCGAACCTAAAGCGTAGTTTAACGCTATCCAACTAAGTTCTAGATCATCAATATCTGCCATATCTGCCATAGAACATCCCGCTGCCATATTAGGCAGAATTACGTTCTGATCTGACGACGTTAGGATGTCCGCAGTTTCTGCCATAAAGTGAACACCGCAAAAGATAATCCATTTAGCGTCAGAGATTTCTGAGGCTTTCTTGGATAACTGATACGAGTCTCCTATAAAGTCAGCAAACTTAATTACATCATCACGTTGATAGTGGTGTCCTAGTAACACAGCCTTAGTACCGAGTACGTTACGAGCAAATTCAATGCCCGTTGTAAGTTCCTCAGGTGAAAGCTTCATATACCTAGTAGGAATTTTCTGCCAACGAACCCCTGCCTTAAACTCCTCTTCAAGAGTTTTAGTACGCAGGTTTCCCTCCGTCTGACAGAAGGCGGATTGCTCCAGTTCAGTTATGGGTATAATATTTCTAGTTAGAACCATTAGCCATTCTTTCTTGTAGCAGTAAAAATGCTACCGCCGCTTGTTGTGGGACTACTCCGTTTCCAAGAATGCGAAGTTTGTCAGTTCTACCCAATCCTCCGGCCAACCCATCAACCATTCCACGAATTTGGGGTTTAGCCGGGGCAAGGTCGGGTCTTTCACGGATGATGTCCCCCCACTCAGAGCTTGTTGGACGGGGTGGCCATGAAAACGGTCTGCGTCCCCAATCAATCCCCTCTGATGCGAGTTCACTGTTGCCTTCGATCCGTCGTCTGATGCCATGGGAGTTGCCCAATTCATCGCTGTATCCTGTAGATTCACACTGTGGCTTTTCTTCCCATCCTTCGTCTTCCTTCGACCTGTTTCCGTTAAGTCCATATCGAAGTGTGGAGTCTCCTGAGTCGTGGGTGTCGGCCAAGTTGACCACATTACCACCTGACCCATTAGACGAGAAGGGTCGGTCGGACGATTCTTGAACTTGTCGTTGGCGTTGGAAACCGTCGGAGAAGCCCAATTGTTCCCCACTTCTTGAGCCAACTGTGCTGCCGCTAGTAAGGACTTCGGACGATTTGTCACGTTGGCGTTCTGATTCGGTGCTTCGGGCATCGTATCGGGGGTCGGCCAAGTCATGTTCGGACTGTACGACTCCTTCCAACTGGGAACGAATTTGTGCGCTACCTGATTCGGAAGCTGTCCCAAAAATTTGGGCTTGGCGTTCGTACCCTTCACATCCCTTGCTGTAGGGGTAGACCACCTCTCCCCTATCGGCTTTTTGGGCATAGATAAAGGTTCGTTCTCGTCTGTGAGTGGCTCCAACGTCGGCTGCTTTGTAAACACCCCATTCAACATTGTACCTGAGGTCGGCCAAGTCCCTGAGAATTTCTTGGAATCCGTCGCCATCATTAACAGATAGGAGTCCACGCACATTCTCCAAGAACAACCCCTGTGGCTGCGCTTCTGACACGATTCTCCTAATGTGAGGGAAAAGCCATCGCTCGTCGTCTTGTCCTGATCGTCTTCCCGCAACGGAGGCGGGCTGACAAGGGAATCCTCCAATGATGAAATCCACTTTTCCACGCCAAGGTTTACCGTCGAAGGTTCCGGAATCTGTAAAGACAGGCGCATCATCCAATTGTCCCGTTTGCATGTGGTCAACCAAGAGCGCAATGCTCGATGCTTCCCTCTCCACGTAACAGATTGCTCTAGCACTTGGATTTGCGAGTTTGAAGGCAACGTCGAGTCCGCCTCCTCCTGAGTAGAGGCTGATGTATTTGAGTTCGGTAGGTGTATCCACACTAATTTATCTCCTTTAAGAATCCAGAATTTTCAACGGAATCTATCACTCGTCTAATCTTATCTAAATCTATATTACCGTGTGTACGTATCTTTCCTTCCATATCAATCCAGATATCTCTATCTCCCGCCGCTTCTGCAATCGCAGGAAGAGCCTCACTCATGTTGTCAGGCCCCAAACCACCGGAGTATCCAAACTTGCCTTTAGGATAATTCTCTACGTTTGGCCAAGTGTTAGGTAGGGTTCCGCTCCCATGAGAGGTATCAAATAACCCCGAAGCGTTGATACCCATTTCAGTGGCGATTGAAAATGTACTAAGGTTAGTAGGTACATCGTCTACCTGAAAAATAATTTCTTTGCCCTTAAACAAATCGCTTTGGAGTAGGGAATAGGTTTCGTATCGAGTGTAATGAGGCGACCCATGAGTGTTTATTTGAATCCTATCAAAGGCATCCCATCCTACGATGGATAAAACTTCCTCAGTACTGGCTTCTTCGAGTAAATCTCTAACATAACACATATGGGCAGATAGGGCAATTCCCGTTGAGGTTAATTCCTTAACCCAACCAACATCAGGAAATAAGCCGCCTCCATAATGTGGTGTTTGTATACCCCACTCAATATATGGATGGGCGTGGTGTAGCTCAGACATTTGCTGTATATCTGTTCCATTGCCTGCTCCACTGAAGGTTACTGTGTGTATATTCAATAGTTTCTCCTCAACCTGAAATTCGACTTTGAGGGAGTATAGCATAGTTTAGGGGGAATTGTCAAGTTATATATGTTTTCCTGACCAAATATACTTGTATTATACAGCAGTTTCTGAAAAATCTAAGCTCAATTTTTAGGGGTTACTTATTATACTATATTGATACCCTTACTATAGTAAGGGTAAGCATTTCTGTCCCGGTCGTAATGTTCCCGGCTGCAATAGAATTTTTGGTTACCTCGAATTCTTTTCTGCCTAAGAGCAGATTTCAGGATATCAGTTTCCTCTCCACAGTAGTTACAGGTAAAAGAAGTCCAAGGAGACTCGTACAGCCCCTCCTGCTTCAATATCTCAGTAACTCTACTAATAGACATCTCTAGCTCTTGTGCGATGCTTGTAGCCGTCCTAGAGGGGTCCTTCCTCTTCAGCCTACTGACTTGCCTACGCCGCCACTTATGGAGTTTCATTAGAACTCGTCTGCGGTTACACGACTTTCTTCGTACTGTTTTACCTGATGTGATATTTCCTTTAACCACATATCGGCTAGGTAAGTTGCATCTACGGCACCAGTTTCATTTGGAGCCTTTATATTGGATGAAGCAGCAACAACCCTAGTCCACTGTGCATCTGTAAATGATACTGTTATATCTGGCATTATATTTTCTCCTTTAAGTCCTTAACTTCTGCTGATAATTCTTGTATTGCTTTCATTAGTATGGGGATAAATTCAGTGTAAGCTGCCGAATAAGTCTCATCAGTATAGTTAATTCCCCCGAAATCTTCCAAAGAAGTTATTTCATAGTCTTTAAGAGTTTCTACAACTTCTTGAGCAATTATTCCATGATGGGTTGCGTCTATCTTACCCTCTCTTTTCTTCTTCCTCTTATAGGTAACAGGATTTAGATCGTTGATGAAATCTAAACCTAATTTAGCAGGTTGTATATTTTCCTTCAACCTTGAGTCAGAGGATACGTTTACGGAATTTTCGGAATCAATATCTACAGTCCATATCTTTTCCCATTTACGAGACATGGTTCCAAGTTCTACGGTGTCAGTAGTAGCACTAGGCCATACATAGCCATCTTGAATTACCAGAACGTCATTTCCACCCGCAGCAAAACCAAGCTGATTAAGACCGTAGCGATACATACCAGTATCAATATCGCCACTAAAGGTAAACGACGGGTAGGTGCTAGACCCATTACCCCCATACATATAGTATATGACACTGCCATAGATATAATTATGGTAACCAAGCCAAGCCCTATTCTTAGTGGTATCAGATGATCCGTAAGGAACTATAGGCTCAAGTATAATCCTGCTACCAGTACCACCATCGCTTTCACTTATCATAGTCCAAAATGATGAATTAACATTATCTCTTTCGGGTGTAGCATCGGTTTGACCAGCGAGGAAGCCTAGTGAAGTACCGCCTGAGGCATCCACATGATGCCCACCATCTTCAGCAAACTGAATAAGGCCGTATTGACCAGTTGGCACCGAAGTATTCGCTACCGGCGTAGGAAGAGCTATACTATCAGTTGCTGAAAGAGTTACAAGCGAAAGGAGTCCGGTACTAGGATTGTATGTTAGTCCCGTATCTGTCTCTAGCCCCTGAGTACTGGTTCCTGCACCGTCAACAAAGACCGGGTAGGTGGTTTCATTGGTGAGGTTGTTTGCGGTTACGGTAACGCTAGTTGCAAGTGTCGCCGTGCCTGTTACATCACCTGTGAGGTCGCCTGTGAATGTAGTACTTTTTATCTCAAATAATGGATTATGGAATCCAATATATGCCCTATTCTTAGTGGCATCAGATGATCCGTAATCAACTATAGGCTCAAAGATAAGCCTACTGCCAGTACCACCATCGCTTTCAGACAACATACTCCAAAAGGATGATCCCGCATTTTCTAGGTTGGGAGTAGCATTAGTTTGACCGCTAAGGAACGCTAGTGTAGGGTTTGCATCTGCATTGCCATCTAGTGAATATCTAAACATTCCGTGTGGATTTGCAATAGGAACTGAGCCAGAGGGGGTAGCAGTATCGAGCGTTAGATGTTGTCCTGCATCTACGGTTCCTAAATCAGTACTCAAAGCTGATACAGAGGTAGTTAGAGCGTTTCCAGCTCCTGTTAGTGACGGACCAGCACAGCTAAAGACTACCGAACAATATTGTTGCAGGGTTGCCCCAGCTTTTACTATCCCAATAAGTTTTCTATTTAATTTCGACGAACTTACGGGTAAGTCAAAGTTATTGTTGGGGTTCGTAAAAGTTTGCTCCCGAACCGTTGCGGCGGAAGCACCAGCGATGTGAGGCTTTCGTGAATAAGAATCGCTACCAGTAGCTCCCTCAACCCGTAAAGTTCCCCTAGTAACAGTGAAAGTGTTGCTATTAATAGCAGTAATCTGCATATATTCATTATTTATCTTAATATAATCACTAACGGAAAATCCAGTAGCACTAGCCACAGTAACAGTATTAGCATCTTCCGTCACTACCGCAGCAACGGTGGTTGATGCACTCGCATTCGCCGCCGTCCAAATTGGGATGCCTGCTTCTATATGTAACCGTCCGTCCGCTCCAAGATTTTCATTATGTGCCATAATGAAATATTGAGTTCCATCTGTTGCCATTTGAGCATTTAACTGATTGGCATCATTAGAAGCACCAGCGACTATCGCTTGTGGACTACCATTGGCATATGTGACTTCTCCTGCGGTCCAACTTAGTTGAGTTCTACTATCTCGGACGAAATTACAATTCAAGGAAAAGTCGTCCCCCAAAAGAGATATTGGGACATCACCTATTGCAGAGGTATCATGAGTGTTACCGTCATTAGCCTTAGTATTTACAGTATTAATAGTAGACCGCCCAACTTCCGATCCCTCTGTTATACTAACAACTTGTATGGCCGAATCTATTCGACCGGGGGCTTGGCTGTGTGCTATAGAACGCACCGTCATATCTTCATTATTTACGTTTGCCGTAACAGTATTCGTAACCCCTATTTGCTGTCCAGCCCTAACGGGATAGTAAGTGTCACTAATCCTATATTCTGGAAATCCTATAACTGAAAAAGTTCCAGTCAGTTGACCTGTTACCGAAAAGCCTTTTCTCAATATTGTTGCGGCAGCTTCCATGGCCTTTGTTTTTCCGTCAGAAGTAGCAGTAGTCCTATATTGATGTCCAGCTACATTTCTTTCTATGTGCATTCCTGTGGTGTATGACGGTGTATGTGTAGAAGTAAGAACAGCAGAGGGATACCCACTACGTGTGACATCTCCCGCAAGACTCGTATAGTTTTCAAAGAAATTATTCGTGCCATCGGCTCCTGTTGTATCCCTAGAATTCTGCTGAGTTATAGTTTCCCCACCTTGAAAAATAGGTATATTTGCTGTTGCAAGTTCCTCATCTACATGAGAAACTAATATAGCCCCTTGTTCAACATGTTGAACGATTGCACTTGATCCACTAGTGCCTCCTGCAATAAGTTGACCAACATTAAAAGGAGCATTAGTATGTGTATTAGAACCATCCAACTGAAATTCGAATCTTTGGACTGCTATAGATTTACTTTTACCGCCCTCGCTTTGGAAGGTAACAAAACATTGTGTAACTACTTGCCCACCGGGTTCATTAAAAGAGGAACCCGCCATCATTTGCATTTTACTTGGGGATGACCCATTCATCACTGGTGTAGCTAAGTTATATTCTACGGTTAATCCACTTTGACCCATGGTACCGCTATCTGGGTCAACGGGGACAGTTCCTAATTTATGATAATTAAAATCTAATGTCTCATCTAAATAAAAAGCAAACCCTCTATTGGTATTAGTGGGTAATGTGGTCCACGGATCACTTTGTGCTTCATCTGTAATAGCCTTTAGCACACTCTGTGAACTGCCTGCTGCTATGAGTTGTTTGGGGTCAGTGTCAGCAGAGGTAAGTAATTTTGATCCAAGATGATTAGCCGTATCTATAAAAGCATCACCTAGATTAGTATGTGAATCTATAAGAGTTCTAATTAACTCATCACGACCATTTTCTTCATATGTTCCATCTCGCAGAGTTCTTGAAGCTAATTCTATTAGGTTATCAAAAGCCGTAAGTTCTATAACCCCACCATATCGGGGGTGTATAGGCTTGCTTATGTCTTTGATTCTGCCCCGAAACAAAATTAAATTGGTAGTATCTTCCACTATTTCAATTTCATCGAAAGGAGAATATCTTGTATCAAGGGCTCCCCCTTGATTGGAAATAACGGCTGTTAAAGTTTTAGGTAAATATAGGGTATCTGCTATGGTAAAAGAAATTAAACTCGTTTCTGTAGAGCCAAAACTCACGCCATATTTTAATTTAGATGGCATATATTATCCTCTTATTCCTTACATACTTAGCTATGATAATTAATCCCTCAGTCCCTCATATTGAATGTCTGTTGGGCTGTATGATTAAACTGATCCATATAGGCATGGGCATGATCTTGAGGAGATTGATCCCGCCCATGTACTGCTTCAGATGGTATATATACGGGGCTAGGATTTGTTCTAGAGTCCACCGGATCGAAGTCATCCGCCACCGACCTCTCCAATATTGCGTCCATAGTCTGTTTAGGAGTAGCCTGACCAGAGGTTCCCAAGAATAGAGCATCCATTAAGCGTTTTGGATTTAGACTACTTGCATCGAAAGAGAAAAAGCCTATAAGCTCCTCCCATTTGAACTCTCCAAGGTCGGTAAACCATGATTGGACAGTATCTTCAACTTTGTCGAAGAGGTTATCCTCACCCTCAGTTAGCGACTCATCTATCAAGACAATTTCCCCAGACTCTAAAGCAGCATCTACGTGGGCCGAAGTTACCTGACCACCCGGAAGGTCCCCACCGCCCTCATGATACCATTGCGGTTCGTCGATATTATCTGGCGTAGCCATTTCAGCGTTGTGTCTTACAGTGTCCATCTCCGTTTGCATTTGACCTCTATAATGCTCTGCGTATTCTTCCACCTCTTCCTGTGTGAAGACTGGTTCGTCGATAAGTGTAGTGTCCCCTGTACCGTCTAAGAAAGCCTGTTTCTCCACCTCTGTAACTATAGTCTCATCCCCTTCAAGCTGTAAGATTCTCTCTTGGACTAGTTTTTCTACATCCTCTGAAGAGACAGACTCAGGTTGTGTCTTTTTAAAAATATTTAGCAGGGTATCCCCAGCAGAAGACGCTAAACTAGCTATCCAATCCCATACCTTTCCCCAGATTGCTTTAAACGCTGGACCTATGCCCTGTAGAAAGTCCCCTATTTTTTGAACCGCTGAGGACATTTTAGGAATCGCCCAACCAAGCAGCCGTACAATACCAAAGTTATCTAGAAGTAGATCGACAATAGTTCCCACTATTCGGAGCATACCTTTGACCACACCACTTGCTAGTTTAGACTGTACTAACGCAAGGTAGAATAGTCCCGTACCTCCTACTTTAGCCATCTTTTTCCAACCCGTTGCAAGGCCCTTTAAATTTGCCTGTAATTTTTGCATAAAGGTCTTGGAGGGGCCAGAAGAAGAACTTGCGGCAGAACCTTCTATCTCCGCACTTTCCATGATTTGGGCCGTTATAGAAATAACTCCTGATGCTGCCATTTTAAGTCCTACTTTTAGCTAATAGCGTGAGGGTGTATGTCCAATATATTGAGTCTTTTGTGGACCTTAAAGCGCAATTAAAACTGCCTACCTGTCCTACGTAATTGGTAGCCGAAGTATCCCCAGCTCCAGCGGGGATACTTAATGTAATAGAATTGTCAAATTCATCAGTTACTACATCTTCTAATTGGTTTTTATCGCAGACATTTGGTGAAACACTTGTGTCTGGTACTGTAGGAAGAACTCCCCTAATGGTAACGCTAGGGTCGTAATAACCCATATCAATTTGCAGGGGGTCTGCACCCGGCATAGGGGCGTGTAGAGGCGACCGTCGAATATTAACGGTGAATTCTTCTACTTGTAAAGCGTAGGTCGATGGCCCACTTCCGAATGAAATTGTACAGCCTAGTGACATTATTTTATATCCTTATCTCTATCCCGGTCCGGGTATTTCTACTTTGTCCTGTTGCCATAAAGCAAAGGATTCCTCTATCCAGTTACGAAGGAGGCCTGAGGGAGTGAAGTCCCAAAAGCCTTTGGTGGTTTGCACCCCTCCCTTGAAAAATTCCAGTACCGGGTCGCCTTCGGAATTTGCCCCAGCAGTTGCCATTGGGTCCATCATCCGGTTTATGCCTCCCACCAACTGATCCCTACCAGATCGTAAAGCATTCACGAATGCCTCCGCTGTGCTGAAGCCGAGATATCTTTTGGATAACCAGTCTATTATATACCACGCTGATACAGCGGCACCTACGATCAATAGACCAATTAAAATATACGGGAGCGCAGCCATCGCTGCTGCCCCCATAGAAGCAAATATTCCTAAGCTACCTAGCCAAGTTAAGACTGTAGTAACTCCCAATACTTTGGCACCACCTAATATGGCTTTCCATGCGAATTTCCCCACTGGAGTTGCCGCAAGAAGCCCAAAAGCCTTCATGACACTTGTCTTTAGAAATATTGCGGTGCGACCAAATACTTTACCCAATAGGCCTGCTGCGTTTAGTATTACATTTTTCAGACCCGCAGCTACGGCTTTTATAGTTGTAGGGGGAGTATGGGTAAGAGTAAACTTTGCCCATCCTATCGCTGTCGTTATCGCTGATTTCGTTAGCCAAGCACCTTTACCTAGAAGCCACGCTAGACCCTTTGCGGTTCTGACAGGGCCAAATAGAACAGAGCTAAGTAAAGCTGAGACTAAAGCCATCCCTGTAACATTGAGGGCGGCTTCTTTAATAACCCCAAATAGGCCTCCTTTTTCCTCCCATGTGGTTTTGAACCACGATAATAATCCCGTCCAAATAGATTTTAGTGCTTCTATAGGGCTGTCAAGAAATAAGGCTAACCAACGCACAATATTACCAAATATAACCATTCCTCTAACAAGAAGAGGGGCGATAGGGGCAAGGAAAATATCTATTAAAGTTCCAAATATTCTTAGAATTGAGCCCAGACTGCTAGAAATGACTTTAGAATGGGCTAATATTCCTCCAATACCCATGATTGCCATTATACCCTTCATTGAGGTAAAAATACTTGCAATATTTTTTTGGTTCTTCTTCCTTCCCTCTTCAGCGGCTGAGGGTATGGCACTACCTGTACCAGCAACGGGCGAGTTAGCATTACCGACTACTTCGGCAATTATATTTATAGTTCCACTAACGTCGGTTGGCATTCGCCTGTGCGTCCTCCTCAGCCTTCCTATCTTTAGCACGAAGTATGGCTAAAATAACGGCTATTTCCCCTTCATGAAGTTCTTGAATTACTTCATATGGGATGTCGGCATGTAATAATCTCATCACCAAACCCCAATGGCTAACATGCCTTATCTCATCCATACTAAGAGCAGTTGTACTCCCTTTAAAGAAAGAGAGTACCTTTATACTAAATTTTCACTTGCTTCTACTACGTCAGAGTCCGTAGCTGAAGGCACGATTTGTTCTAAGGCTGCACCTAACGTAAGGTTGACTTTAGCTAAGAACATATCATCAGTTTTGCCCCATGGAGCGTCAGTAATGATGTACTTTAAAACCTCATTGATATATTTCTGACCATCAAACTTTACTTCTCCACCACTTGTATAGTTAGTACATTGAGATACAACTGAATTCTTTTTCGACCACGATAGCGGTCGAACAGTAAGTTGAATTTTCTCTTCGCCCTCTTCATAAGGCAAATCCAAAATAGTGTTCTCTGCCTCTCTAGTCAACATGTACTTTTCGTAACTCATAATTCTTCTCTCCCTTTAACTAAGCCTTTTTACTTACGGATATACTGGTTCCGAATCCACTATAGTTATTTTCATATTCCTGAATAGAATATCTACTTCAGCCGAAGCCGGGTTGTCTGTTGATACGCTTGTGTTAGCTGACCTTATAAACGCTCCTTGGTTATTTCCACCCGATCCTGAGACATCATCGGTTTCCTGAGTGTCACCGGGAATATTTATAGTCAGAGTGTCTGTAGAAGCGGTACGAGTAAAGGCTATATCTATATCAAATCCTGTGTTACTCCCCTCTGCCAATAGCTGCTTAAACATGGTCGCCGTAGTTGAAGTTGAAGCTAGAGAATCGGGAAGAACCACAGTAGCCGTCATACTGTATTCACGCCGACCTTCATATATATTGGATGGAGTACGTTCTGACCCATCATCCCTAATAAAGTATCGTGGCTCAAGGTTGTTGTTAATATTGATAGTAAAGTTGGTAATCCTAGCAAACTCTACCCCAAACATAGTTACAGACCCCTGAGAGAAGTAATATGGTTCAGTAGTAGGGTATTCAACCGTTGACGCTTTTATGGATGCGTCATACTTATTAACTTCTGTAGAGCCCGATATATACTGGTTATGGTTCATATCTAAAAACGGAGCAGATTCCCAACTCATCCTAAGGGTTCCACCCTCTTCAGCAGTTATGGTAGCTTGCCCAATCTTTCCACCAAAGTATCGACGTAACCAAGCATTAGCAGCAGTTTCCGAAGAATCTGTGTTCTTTACTAGCCAAGTTATAGGGGATAGGTCTACAGTTTCCGTGATTACATGAGTATACGGACTAGTGACCTCATTGCATGTACCCCCACCCGCTCCTGCCGCATGTGCTATAAGAAATGGATAATCTACCCAAATTCTGTCTTTATCAGTGTCTTCAGTGTCAGAGTCAATTTGTATAATTTTTCTAACTTCTTCAAGCCCACTATCACTAGCTCCTACCTGAATATAGTTACCATCATCATAACCGGAATCAGCACTAATTAGAAAATAGTAATCTCCCGGCTTAATAGCAGTAGTTTGTACTACACCACCCCCCGCCCCGGAATCTGTTCCTTTAGTAGCCACCTTACCAATAGGATATTTTAATGGGTAACCATTTAAAAGTTCAAAGTTAGAGAGGGTTCCAGAGAAGCTCTGTTGCCCTTTATAAGCAGCATAGAAGTTTCGTTTGGACGTTGTTCCTAGGAAGTACCTACCCTCAATTTCCATTGCGGGGTCTGGGACTTCAATAGACTCCCATACACCGGGGGTAAACCGGGTATGATCCATAGTTACATCACCTTCGGCATCTTCTGAAATTCCTAACCCTTGTATTTCACCAGAGTTTAGATCAAGTTCAAAAACTTTACAGTTGTCTAGATGAGGATATCCTAAAGGAGCATTTAGGGTAAGGGTAGTCGTAGTTCCTGATGTAGGGGTAAAAGATACAATTTTTCTAATTTCGCTATTTAGAGTTGCGTCATCAGACCCAGCGTTAGTAGCGGCATCGTTACCGATTACTACATAACTTCCAATGGCTAAAGTATTCACATTACCACTAGTATCTAGGGCTACCGTTCTAGAACCGGGTAATACGGCAGCAGTCAAAGCTCCCTCAAACCCACTAGAGGCTTCTTTAGTCGCTTCCAAGGGCGCAAAATAGCCACCTAAAGCTGCTTCCGAGCTAAAAGAAAAGTCTACCTGATCATTACGATATACTGCCAATTTATTAATCTCCTATAAGTTCGTGGGCGATAACCCTATTGTTATTATACTTATTAAGTCTCTAATAGGACTGCCCTGTTTTCTAGTTCAATACTGATTTGAGCCCCCCAAACCTGTTCATTTTCCTCAATCCCTATCTCATCCATTCCCGTATATAGTATTCTTTGGAAGTTTGTCATTTCGTGCCGACGATTATGTAAAATACGTCGCACCTCTTCAGATATGTCATATATACGATCCCTACCGTCAGATTTATTACTCGTCCAAATTTCTAGAACTAAGTTCCAAACTCGATGACCATATTTATGGTTTCCTACAGGTGTTTCTCTAAAAAAGGGAGAATCTGCTCGTACTGTTAATAAATCTCCACTATTTTCCAAATCGTGTCGAAGTTGGGTGTCATTATGATTGATCACCCTTAACGCAGGTTCTGTTACATTACTAGCATTCCATCGTGCATCTAGTAATGCTTTTACATCATCTTGTGGAACTATAGCTGCCATTTTATACTCCTAATAATCAATTCCGCCTAATAAGATTTCATCATAGCTAAATTTACGAGCTGAGTTCGGGTCTATAATAACTTCGTCCTCGCCGCCGAATTTAGACGAGAAAGCCTTAAAATGTAGTAATACATCTTCTGCTTTTAAGGCTTTCTTGAAGATTATCCCATGGCTACCTGCGGGAGCGAAGCCTTTGGACGTAGATAAATTTTCAGACCATCCAGCAGCCACGGCAGGAGGGCCTCCCGGAAATTGTCCAACCCAAGTCTTCTTCTTATTAGCTGGTATTTTTTTCAGAGCATCGTGTACTAGGGAACCTACTTTATTGTTTCCACTATTCGATAGACCTCTATGCACAGTGAACTGTGTATCCGGGTGTTGCAACTTCACATACTGTTGAGATGCAACTAGATATGGGACTAGAGACAAAGCGTCAGCCGTCCCCGAATTCCAAGATTCCTCGAAAATATGAGCTTGTCCCATAGTCCACCCCCAGTGGTTTGCTTGACTTTCTCTGACGGCAGCAGCTTCCCCCTTTAATTCAAATAAAGCCGCCGCAACTCGTATGTTACCAGTATAATAACCTCCTGATTGCCAACTGTTGAAATTACCCGAGAACGTATCCGCAATATTATTCTCAGCTAAGAAGTTTGCAATCTTCTGTCTCCTGCCCGAAGCAGACGATGCATTAAAATTAACGGTTAAAGCTTTATTAATTAGAGTTTTATACTGAGCAGGAATAGTGGTAGAGTTGGCTACCGTTGTGAAAAAATCCTGTCCCGGTTCTAGGGTAGACCCTATATATTTCTTTGGCGCAGTGAAAGGCAAACCTAACTTTTCATGTGCCTCATTTCCTTTTGTACCACTGTGTTCTAGCCCTGTAGCATGCCACCCTTTACCTCCCTCATGTTTATGCTGACCCGGATGTGATAAGCCTTCTGAAGCCGCAGTATGAGACTCATTTAATAGTTGTCCTACTATTGCATCTCGTCTAGCTTTTAGGACTTCCTTCATATTTTCTTTGTTGGGAATTTGAGAATTATCTACAATAGCATCAATATGAGCATCCGTAACTTTAGCTAATTTTTGAGCCCCTGTTACTAAGTTTTCAGTAGTTATATCCTGAAAGACTTGATAAGCTACTTTAGCTTTATTAGGGTCACGCAGAGTTTCTAATTCGTTTACTGTGGCAGTAAATGGTTTAGCTCCTCCCGCCCCGCCGAATTTTAAAGCTCCTCCACTATCAATTTTTATAATTTTATTTCCAGATTTTTGGGTATTATCGTTATTAGGGCCAATTACATCCCAGTTAGCTAACCAAGCATCTGCCACGAAAGAATCCATAATTCCAGCTTCTTGCGACATTTGGTCTATTGGAATGGTTTCAAGATTAGAATTCCAATCAGATTTTAAAGCAGTTTTACCCTTAAAGGATATGAGGGAAGTCCCTAATGTACCTATCCCAAGTAATTCATAAAGATTATTAGCTAGAGCTTCAGATTTAACTTGTTCGTCACTACCCGAACTACTGAATTTTATGTAAAATTCCTTGCCAGTTTGTTTATGTTTGAAGGTTCCCCCTTCGTTATAGCCTAATTTACCCCCTATTTGTTCTAATACGTCATCAAAATTTCCGGGTTCCGATCCGAGAGGGGGTAGCTCTAGAGGATCAACATCTGGCTCCATACCTTCTTTATGTACAGCATCCGTAACAAAATAGCCATAATTATTCTCAGATTCAGGGTCTTCTAACAGGGATGAATGAATCTTATTTTGACTGACAAAACCTCCATCTTTATCATCATAGTCGATGGTGTAATTGAACCCCCCCTTTTTTGGTGTTTTATGGGCATAGGATATAGTTCCTGTGAATTTCTCTCCGTAGTCATTTGTATACGCAATTTTCGTTCCCTCAGCAAGCCCATTCTTATTAAAGGCGGGAGCTTTTGCTGTGGCCTGTTGACTAGCTATACCTGACGGCAACCCAACAATTTTAGCCCCCGCACTGATTGCCGCTAACATCGTACTATCTATTGGAACATCTTCATAAATTGTTCCATCGGACATAGTAAAGGTTACCTTAATTCCGTCGCCCGGAGAGGTCCCCGGTATCGATCCTAGACCCAAATTCTGTGTTATAGTAGCCGTAGTTCCCATTGGGAATTCGGGCGAACCATACGTAAAGACTAATCCTACTGGTAAATCATCTAGGATTGCAGGAATTACTGCACCGCCTAGTTGGAATCCTTTATCCATAGCCTCGGCTACGCCTGCGGAAAGCTGTGAGACTGTCCAGTCCTGTGCTAGGATAACGTCAGTCAGGATCGCTCCCTCAACCCACGAATCTCCAGCTTCGCCCACATTTAAGTGTACATTTGTTTCTACTTTATTCCCATCAGCGTTTAGACCTTGCTGTACCTCCAATAGGGTATACACCTCGCCTTCCGCTGTTGTAAACTCAGTTCCCGGTGGGAATGAGACTAAGGTATCTATATCACCGACAGATTCTCCCATTTTTGGAAGCGTGTTTAGATACTCCTCAGTATAAGGATCATCCATACTTCCCGTAGGGATAGGAGGACTTTGTGGATTGGGAATATCGTTAAGGCCGGGATGTTGAACAGTTGTTCCGCTGGAGTTATTTCCTCCCGCTAGTAACTCCGTGATCCAAGTATTGACCTCGTCTAAGTTTATTCCAGAATAATTGTCTTTGGTTCCGGGGGCCATATATTGGGAGTCAAAATAAGAGTAATCTACTTTACCAGAGGTTGGAGAGAAACCCGTTATTTCAATTGTGTAGCTATCGGTCCATACAGTCCCATAGCCCTTTTTTCCTGTTATTGTAGTTCCTACTTGCAATTCATGCGGGTTAATCTCATTAACTACGTCCCCTGTAGGTTCTAAGTCAGCGTCTACTACTGATATATTTGAATCGTTTTGCAACGATGGTGGGTAAAAACTATATGGCTTCCCATTCTCGTCTACTGCTGTAATACTATAGTCGCTAACCTTTGTGATTTCTAAAGTGGAGCCGTAGTAATTAATGGTACTACCGACTTGTAAGTTAGGTAGGATATCCTTGAACGTAGGTGCGGAGTCTTCAGGATTTATGAAGTCATCAGAGACAAAATCCTCAACAGGGTCTACGTCGGGAACATCCACAAGGCCGGGATGTTGAATGTCCACTGGTGATAGTGCATTCTCTAAATTGTTTGTGACCCAAGCATTGAAGTGACTTAAGTCGTCCGTGTAAACTTTACTTGGATCATAAACATAGCCTGTATTCATGTAACTTACTGTAGAAGGGGTTATATCCGTTATTTGCATCTCCCAGTTATCATAGCCCTCGCCACCGCTTATTGTAGTTCCTACTTGCAAGCCATGTGGGTTAATCTCATTAACTACGCCCCCTATAGGAACCTCTGGTTCAGCGTCTACAGGGTCTTCAAATGCCTGAACTGCATCATCTATAGCGTCCTGATCAAAGGTGCCGGGGGTCGTGTCCCCCTCAAGGCCTTGCTGATCGTTAAATAGCTTCCAAGTTTGCTCTATATCCGCTTGATGTGTATTATGCCATTCCTGAGCAGCACCAGCAGAAGCACCATGTTTTTGGACCACCGGATGACAGTAATCTGCCCCTGTGTGTCTGTGGGCGGGTACAACTTTACCAGAACCTTTAGGATATTCTACAGGATTACAATTACCTCCTGTAGCTCCGGTTTTTTCTCCATGAGGTTTAGCAAGGTGGTGATGATCTTCTATATTAGGAGGGATAGTCCCAGTTGGGATAGCTCCCCCGAATTCCATCCCATGATGAGGATTAATACCCATCTTATTATGCTTATGGTGTACAGAAGTTATGGGATGACAATAGTCATATCCCCAATGGCGATGTTGCCCCGGCCCACAAGGTTTCTTAGCCTTTTGTATTAAAAAGGTTTTAAAGCTAGCTAATTTCGTCGTCATTAGCATCCTGCGGAGGATTATTTCGAAGCTGGTGAATCCAAGTACTATGGATTGGATCGCTGTCCCAATCAAAGAGGAATTCTGTCGTATTTTGATCTGGGGATATCCAATACCCATCCTCTTCGGGATTTTCATTCCAAGAACCCCGTTCATCAGCCTCTCTTTGAAGACGTTCTCGCTCTTCCTCCACCTCGTCCTTCGAAAGCCAATTTTCTTGGGTTTTTAGAAATTCTTGTAGCTCTTCTGTTTTCTTCAGACTCATTAAAAAGTCTCCCATGATCTAAGAGATTGTAATGTATCGGTTGTCTCTTCTTGCCACGTCATAATTTTAGTTTGTATATCCACACTATTTACACCAGTAGTGAGTATTTTGGTGTAATCGTGGTGGGTAAGTAAGTCAATAGTGGCTAATTTAATAGCTACATCTTTAATGGTGTCGCCTTCGGCTTCATCTGTAAGACGGTTACGACCAAATAGGTATTTAATTCGGACGGCGTTAGAGAATTCTCCTATTCCTGCTCCGTAATACCCACGGTTTAATCCTGTGAACCTAGCTGGGAGGAGGAATAGCCTAGAAAAATTAATTTTATTGGTGTTAGGGACAAAGAACCACTCTTCATTTCTACCTTGAGTTCTATTTTCCCATGATGTACCATTCCAAATTTCTACTTTTAATACATCAATAACTGGTTTTTTCTTTAGGGATACACCAGCTAAGTTAAAAGAATGGTATTCATAAGCTATATTAGGTCGCCAGCTCTTCCTAGTCATTCTATCTATATACGCTTGCCTTCTGTGAAGAATGTTCTCCACAGCAGCTAACGTAGGAACAGTGGCAGTAGTAAAGGCCCCGGTAGTCCACCTTAAGTTTAAGAAGTCGTATACTTCGGAAGGACTACAGTAAGCATTATAAGATCGCTTACGAACCATTTTTACTGTGGGACTAGTAGCTACAGAAGCAGGAGAAACCCTAATATAGTACCTAGAAGTACTATCTGGTTCGGTTCCTGAAGCAGCATAGACAGAAGTACCCCAACCGGGCATATCAAGGAATAACTCCGCCCCATCTTCGGTAAAATCGAACTCGTTCTCTTCATCATTACCCTCTAAATCAGCTAAAGAGGGAATAAAGGTAGTCCAAACACCACCTGCGCCAGCATTCCAGTATTCCCAAGTCAAATCCCCTAGGCTACCCGCTGTATCTATATCAAAGTAAGCTAAATCAAAACGATCTTCGTCACCTATAATCAGGTAGTCGGCAGCAGCATCAAATAATTCAAATGATGTGCCACCTCTACGCCTAGCTTCGTTGGTGTGATTACTATATGACGTTCCTGAGGTATCGTAATCCCAAACGGCAGTAAAATACGGAGTTCCTGCGGACATCTATCCTCTCTTAGGAGTCGTCCTGAACAGACTCCTCGACTGGTGCGGGTGGTGCGGGTGATTCAGAAGCATTAGATGCGTTCAATTCGTCTATAAATGTTCGACGTTCGTCTTCAGGCATTTTGTTTAGTAAGAACCGAAGTACGCCCTGCTGGGCATTTAATTCAGCTACAGCCTGTGATCGTTGCTCGTCTAACCTAGCCTTCTCAGAATCTATGTTATTCATTATTTGAACTATTTCGTTAGCCTTACCCTGTGCTTCTCTGATATCATCTTTAATATCGGTGTAGTTATTCATAATCTAACCTCTCCTATTTACTACTTATGCCTACCTAAGGCAGTTATACTCTATTATACAAATTTTTTTTAAAAAAAATAAGTTTTTAAATGTCTACCATCTCGATTGCTACGTCTACCATGTGTTCTCCCTAACTTGCTATTGCGGATGTCCCCACGGGGTTCGCTGCGTTAATCACATGCTCCCGGTACTTCTGGACAAGACCCTGAAAGTGTCGCAGTCCCCACGCCTTCACCTCTGCGTCGGTCGGGGTGCTATCCGATCCCTGATGGAACGCAAGTGCAGCCTTAATCTCGTTCATTTGTTCCGTTGTTACGGTGTAAGTTATTTCTGCCATGTTTATTCTCCTAAAATCGGTAGTGTTTTATTCCGTTGGCATTGCGATTGACGCTTGATAAGCATTCCACGCTGTTATCGCAGCCGAAGTGTGGACTAGTTCGCCTATTGATCGGACAAGAGCATCTTCCCCGGACAGATCATCGCCGGGGTGAACAACGTGACGGTGGTACGTTTCGGAAAGCAACACACCGTCCTCTTTGATGCGTGTCGCAGTACGAACTTGGAGTTGTTTGTAGTCTCCAAGTACCTCACATTTGTCCACCACTATCTCTTTTGTAATAGCCATCTAAATCCTCCTAGTCAGTCACGTATGTGACACCTATCATGATCCCGACATGCGTCCCGTTAATTGATGTCCCGGTCATCGACTGCCAGACCGCATCGTCTACGTTTTCATATACACCAATATTTCCCGTAGCCGGTGCTACTTGGGCGAGAACATCCCCGGGACTGCCATAAGCAGTATCGAAGTTGTAAAGCTGACCGACATAGCCTGATGCGTAAGGACCGCCGGTCTTGTTCACAAACGGAAGCCCCGTTATGTAGGTTCCACTAGTCCCGGTAGATTGGCTTTGGACATTTATGTAACAGTACGCAGTCACCAAGTTGCCGACTTTGGTGTAATTGCCTATGGCAGAGGCATACGTGATTGATATGCCGCTAAATGCAGGTGTCCACGTTCCTTCCTCATAATCGTCGAGCGTGTTGGCATCTGCGGATGCGTTCTGGGATGCAGGGAACTTGATCTGTCCTCCGAGCAGGGTGACGCTCTTGTCGTAGTCGAACCGCACCGACTCTTCCATCGCATCAGCCGCACCCGTTCCCGGATGAACGAAGAAGCTAAACCCCACTTGGTCTGCATCGGCTGTTCCCTGCCTCACGGCGATAGCAAGGTGACGACGACCACCATTCTCTCCCGGCTTAGAGAATCCTAGCGACGAGCCGAAATTGCCATCTCCTGCGGTTCCGCTGTCGTCAGTGATTAACGGCCCTGAATACGTTGCGGTAGCCGTTGACCACGGCACATTCCCCTGTATCTGGATACCCGTCGGACCATTTAGGGTGAGCTTCGTCGCTGACGATACAGATGACGTCGTCAGACCACCGCCAAACGTCGCTCCACCGCCCTGCCACGTGTCGCCCTCTGCGTCCAGAATCCAGCGAGTCGTAGCGTTATTGCGAATCACCATCAGGTTACCGTTCGCACCGACATTTGCGAACGTGTTGCCGCTAATCAGGTGCGGTCGCCAGTCGATGATTCCACTACCCGTTGTCGATTTCGTGGTATCTGCCGCAGCGCCAAGTCCGGCGTTCCAGCGCATCGAGATTTGCTCGGAGTCGGCACCGTCTGTCACAGAGTGAATGATGACCCCACCGGATGCTGCCGCACGTTTCTGGATGGCAAAGAACGTGTCCGCCTCTGTTCCCCCTGTCCCTGTAAAGAGATGCCCTACATCAGAGGACTTGAGCGCAAGTATCTCGTTGTCGTTCGCAGCCTGATTGATGGTCAGACCCTGCGTCATATTGGCGTTTTCCCAGTCACCTATGTACACGGACCCACCGGGGACGTTGATATTCCCCGCAGAAGTCCATTGCATCGCCAGAGTCCCAGTGTCGAAGTCTCCCGCTGTCCCATTAACTCGGAGATGAAGTGCAGCACCGTCCGACTCTGCCAATCCCATCATATAAGCGGCATTGTATGAGCCGCCAGTCTTGTTCCGCTGCCATGTCGTTATCGGGCCGTGAGCATCCCCGACATTAACGAGCCTAAGATAATCATCGTCAGAACTAGAAGGGGCGGCTGTGATCGTGAGGCCACTAGCGACACCTGCACCTGAGTTACGACCGCCGAAGTTGTATAGCCCGTATACTCCGGTTCCATCTTCATCCTGAACACGGAAGACAACATCTTCCTTCGGACTCACCGTCAGCGCACCCGTCGTCGTGCTGATCGTCTGCGCTCCTGTAAAGGTCAGACCACCGCCAATCGTAGCCGTACCGGCCTGCCATGTAGAACCACCGACACCGGCGATCCATGCACTTGTGCCACCGGCCCGAATAACGAACAGGTTTGAGTTTGCTGGAGGCGTAGTGACAGAGGTTCCGCCATCTGAGATGTACGCCTCAAATTGGAGGATGCCGATTCCCGCCGTGGACTTCGTTGTGTCCGGGGTCAGGTCCGAGGAATAGCCCTGAACAAAGAGGGACCGTGCGTCTGATGTGCTGTCGCTGGCTCCGACTATTTGAAGTCCGCCGCTTGCCGCAACTATCTTCTGGAATTTACCGTAGGTATCTGCTTCTAAAATACCCGTAACAGGGTGTGAAACATCGGACGACTTGAGCGCAAGTATCTCGTTGTCAGCAGCACCCTGATTGATCGTCAGACCCTGCGTCATGCTGCCGTTGGCGGTGTCGCCTATGTAGACCGAGCCAGCAGAGTCAATCCGCATCCGTTCGGTGGCTGAAGCAGCCTCGTCCGCTGTCGTTGCAAAGACCAACCTGCCGGGAGTGTCATTCCCTCCCGGTGTTCCGTCAATGTAGGCTCCTATCCGTGCCGCCTCCGAAGTCATGTCAGTACCATCTGCTGGATTGAAAACGATCACGCCAATCTCGTCGTCGTCTTGTACGACGGTCATGGTTCCGAGAGTATCGCTCCTAGATTTCCCGAAGTGTAATCTTGCTCCAAATCCGTCGGCCTTAAACATCTGCATCGAGATACGAGAGTCGCCATAGTTGCCGTCCGCCGCACTCCCAATGACTTGTAATTCCGGGGTGTGGCTCCCGATTGCCAACGCAGCCGAGTGGCCTACGACAAGACCTCCAGCATCTGGAATATTAACTAGACCAGCAGAGTCGATACGCATCCGTAGGACTGCGCTGTCCCCTAGTGTCGTATTAGATGTACCCGTGTAGAAGTCGTGGTACTTGATACCGTTGTAGGAACTAGCAGCAACCCGTGACTTCCCGTAGGTGATGAAGCTGTCACCACTCTCTTGCGTCCCCTCGATCAGAAGGACATCTTCCTCGGCGTTCAGGTAATGCTCCATCGTGACGGTAGCGGACTTGTTGGACGAGTCGGTGTTGAGGTCAGAGATGTGCAGCGATACCGCTCCCGCAGACGCAGGGATGATCGTAGCCGTACCGACACCGTTGATCGTGGTAGCCGTCAACGCTCCCGTATCGAGCGTAGATGAGCCGTTGTCGATGTTGCCGAAGTTGCTCGTGATGGAGCCACCGTCAAGTGCGCCAACTGACGTAATGCCGGTCTGTGCAGCATTTATGTAGCTAGAGGTAATCGCTGTTCCGTTCCACGTACCAGAGGTTATTGTACCTACACCTGTAATGTTAGATTGATTAGCTACTGATACTAAACCAGCGTTCGTCAAAGCTGCCGTAGTACCCATAGTCAATGTGCCAGCTATCGTAGTGGTGGAAGCGGCTCCCGCACCGATTGTTACATCTATCTCTCCGTCATCTGTCGCTTGCCCTAATAGTTGTAGCCCTGCTGTAACGGTAGCGTCATTTTCTGCTACATAGAATTTCATTGCAGCCGCTTCAGAACCATGGTCAGCTTCTACGATGGTAGTTTGTATCCTAGCAAGTTCTTCGGCAGCATTGTTAGATGCATCAGTTCCGTAGAACGTAATAGTTCCAAGGACATCGTTATCAGCACCCTGTCCAGAGGCGGGGTCTTTCACGAATTTTATGAATCCAGCAGTAGCATCTGCATGGGTGTTTGTAATAGATACAATTGGTAGGTTGGCACTAGCTGAGGTAGCAGCTAAACTTGTTGCTGCTCCAGCCGATACTGCTGCCCAAGTGGGGACTCCCGAAGCTAGGGTTAATACTTGGTCATCATCACCCTTGCCTAACCTTGTTACAGTTCCAGATGAGCCACCATATATAACATCCCCTTCCGCACTCATCGGAGAAAGGGCATCAAACCCGGCGGTAGCCGTGCTTGCGCCAGTACCACCGTGGGCTACGGCAACATCAGTAGCTTCCCATGTACCCGTGGTAATTGTCCCAACCCCCGTTATTTGAGTTTGGGAAGCATCTACACTGAGGGAATGAGCTATGTTTTCTCCACTAGTCGCTCCTGTGGAAGTAAGCCCGGTTCCTGCTGTAATATTTTGAACATAATCTCCAGTAGTATGAGTAGCTAATGTAATGAGATTAGTTAAACTTGTGGCTCCTGTTCCACCTTGGGCTACCGCAACCGTTGTCCCTTCCCATGTACCCGAAGTTATGGTGCCTACCCCGGTAATGTTAGATTGGTTCGCTACAGTTACTAATCCTGAAGAGTTTATGGCTTCAGTAGTACCTGAATATATAGACCCATCAAACCTAGCGTTTCCTGTATCTACCCACATAGCCCAATTACGGGTAATAGTCTGATTCGTACCCGCTGTAGCTGCGTTATTGATATACAATGTTGCCGCATCGCTAGTGGTAACAGAGGCGTTAGTTGCCGCAAGAGTTGGAGCCTCTAAAGCAACATGCGTGTATTTAGTCGCTGTCCCCGATCCAGCAGTATTACTATCAGTAATAGTTGAAGTATCTATGTGGATCATAGCTCCATCACCCGGCGTGACAGACTTATCTCCATCTAAAGTAATATCTGTCGCATATACTCCACCTATATCCAAATCACCCAGAGTACCCGATATTACTTCCGAAGCTATAGAAGCCTCTTTTACAAAGGATAATCTCCCCACACTATCGTCGTATCCTAAGAAAGCGGTTTTAGCGGCATCAGTGTAATACTGTAAGGCTAAACCAACATCTTTGTTAGTGTCTGCTCCTAAAGCTCCCCCACCTGATGCGGTCTGTAGATGCATAATCGGGTCAACTACAGTGGTTACAGTCGAGTCGATTGTGGTGGTAGTCCCTGTAACAGTCAAATTACCAGCAGAAACAGTTCCGGTAGTAGTAATATCACTAGCACCCGTGTTTATAGTGCCAAAGTTAGAAGTTATTGAACCCGCATCTAAAATTCCAACACTGGTTATCTGAGTCTGAGATGCATCTACACTAAGCGAGTGAGCAATATTTTCTCCACTTGTTGCACCCGTAGAGGTTAATCCGGTCCCCGCAGTAATATTTTGAACATAGTCACCCGTGGTGTGTGTTGCTAGTGTAATCAGATTAGTTAAACTTGTTGCCCCCGTACCGCCTTGATCAACTGCTACTGTAGTACCTTCCCAAGTACCTGTAGTAATAGTCCCAACACCCGTTATCTGTGTCTGAGATGCATCAACGCTTAAGCTGTGATCAACATCCTCTCCACTTGTTGCTCCAGTTGAAGTTAATCCGGTTCCCGCAGTAATCGTTTTAACAAAATCCCCGGTGGTGTGTGTTGCTAGTGTAATCAGATTGTTAAGGGATGATGCTCCCGTGCCACCGTCTGCGACAGCAACGTCTGTACCGCCAGCACGATAAATAGCATTCCCTTCAATGGTTAAATCTCCAGAACCAGATCGTGCTAATGTAGTGTCTGAAGCATGCCCAAGTTCTATGGCTCCCGCTGTGGTAATAGTTGTATCATCATTAATAGTTAAAGCTGTCGCTAGAGAGTTTAATGAACTTCCAGAAGCAGCTTCGTTTGCTACTTGGAAAACAATGGCACCACCAGCACCCGACCCTTTACCTTGACCACCTTGGAAGGTAAGTGCGCCACCTGCTTGGTTGTTACTAGTACCCGCCGTAGTAGCACCTGCGGAAACGGTTAGTGCCGTACCTGCTGCATCATGAGCAGAAGCAGTAGGGATGAGTTTATTGCTTGAGAATAGTAAATCAGTTTCAGCTTGAATTGCAGATGTACCATTGCCTGTCAGTACCGCATTAGAAGTAAGTGAAGAAGCTCCTGTACCGCCATGTGCAACAGCAACGTCTGTAGCTTCCCATACACCTGTAGCGATGGTGCCTACTGCTGTTATCTGCGTCTGAGAAGCATCGACTCCAATTACCGAACTAGAGGCAGTTAGACCTGTACCTGCAAATAATGTTGCTACATCAGCTAAGTCACCTTTAACGGACGCATTACTATCAGTAGTGTCTGTAAATACAATGTAGTCACCGTCGGCAATTGCTGTATCTGCAAGTTCCGAAAGATCGAGCGCAAGCGTTACTCCACCGCTACTTCCACCACCGGATAGACCCGTCCCAGCGGTTACGCTCTCAATGTCTCCAGCAGCAGCAGCAGCCCAAGCTATATCTGTACCGTCAGACGTAAGAACATAATTATTGGAGCCTACTGTTAATTCAGCAGTAGCAGCACTAGCATTACCGATAATTATGCTTCCTCTTGCTATGTCCTCTATCTTTGCAAGAGTTACTTGGTTATCTGCTATGTGGGCGGTGTCGATAGACCCATCGGTATAGTGGTCACTGTCGATGGCATCGTTGGCTATGTAGGCAGAAGCAATCGCTGTTCCCTGCCACGTACCACTTGCAATCGTACCTACTGCGTCAATACTGCTTTCAATAGCAGCAGCAACTTCAGATGCGCTTAGACCTTCAACGGATGTGCCATCAACCCGTAAAAAGTCATTATCCGCAACACCACTTGTAAAGACGGGAACATTCGTATTTGATATTCCTGTTGCAGCAACAGCAGCAGTTCCAAGTCCAAGAGATGTGCGAGCAGTTGCTCCAGATTCGACTACCCATGCGGAACCATTACCTACTATAAAGTTGCTATCAGCGTCAGATAAAGAGGTTATTTCTGTAACCGCTGAACTAGCTGTTAACGCCCAAACAGCCGCCCCCGCAGCAGGATCAGCACAGAAATAAATAGCGTCAGAGGATACGTTGACCCATATAGAGCCTACGTTATATCCACTATCTATATCATCTCCAACGCCCGGATTAGAAGTAGCGGTTATATTTCTAGGTAAACCTTGCGTAAACAAGGCTTGTCTAGATAAACCACCCGAATGTTCCCTAGCAACATTTTTAGCCATTCACGTTATCTACCCCATGCAATGCCACGAATGCGGCCATTAGAATCATTTGCCGCCACGATTACATTAAGACTAACCCCAATATAAATATTGGTATCTGAATACCCTTCTCCCGCTGGAACTAACAAGCTCCCAGCAGTCGTACTCTGTACCGCATCATCATCGAACTCTATATAGAGGTCATTAGTTTCACAGATGAGAGAAATTTTTTGAAAATATTCGGCGTTACCCGCAACGGTAAACACAGTTTCAGAGGTATTCCCTGTAGTTGTATGAGTAAAGGCCTTATGCTTTGAATAGGGTTGCCAAGTTCTGGCCTCTTCGTGCCATTGCGGAGTTGTCATATAGTTAGTACCTCATCAGGGGGTTGGTTCCATCGCCCACCATTATTCGCTGAGGACCAGCCTTAGGTAAAGGTTGGTATCCTGCTACTCTCATTGCACTATCGTCTGTAGTTGGTTTAGCGTGAGTAAACGCTTTAGAGTAATCAAAAGGTCGATTTCTATTATCTTCTACACGAGCTTCAAGAATCTTAATTTGTTCTTTAAGCTCTAAATTTTCTTTACTCACTCCATGTACGTCAATTTTTCTAGTAGTCGGTGTGGTAGGAAACTCCCCCCACTTAAATTTATTGCCGCCCGTGGGTATTACGTCCTTACGCTTCATACTCTATCTCTCTAACTTCGCCCCCAGAGAAAGGAGCCCCTAAAAAGAGTTTCTTGATATTCTCAACAAATTTCCACGACTCTTCATTAGGGTCAACAGAAAACAGTACTTCTGAACCTAACCCATTTTCAAATGCGTTTGCCCCGCAAACCATCAGGTTTTCAAGATCAGCCATCATGCTAGGCTTTGACCACCCCAACTCTAGACCTTTCCTGTCTTTATACGCATTAAAGAAGCCTGCAACCTTTCCACCAGCTAGAATTTCAGCTTGGAGGTAATAAGGTTTTCGTTCCACTACTGCAACAGGAGTTTCGATTACCTCTTCTTTTTTAATAGCCTCTCCCTTTTTAGCTTCAGGCTTCTTCCTTGCAGGAGCTTTAGCCTTAGCTTTAGGTTTCGGGGCTTCTACTACAGGAGCCTCTTCAAGTTCTTGATTTAGTTGATCCTGCTTCTTCCTCATTAGGTCAATCGCTTGGGCTTCAAATTTTGGGTCTGGGGCTGGATAATCCATAACCATTACTCATCTCCTTTGTCTTTCATTGCTTCGCCTAATAAATCTCTCCACGAGAAATTTTTCTCTACTTTGCCACGTTCTGCTGTTGCTCGTCTATCAAGTTCTTCCTCAACCTCGAATAGCTTGGCTTTGTACATATTAGATATGTCTTTATAGCCTTGCTTATCCCAGTATTTAACTTGATCGTTAATGCCAGAAATAATTTCATCTAGCTGATCTTGATCCATATCAGTGAGAGCCATGAAATTATCCTCGCCACCAAAGCCACCCCCGTTAGTACGGCTAGGGGCTCCAACTAATCCCGCTATATTAGAACCTGTAACAGGCTCATCATTTTGGATCGGGGCTGGGGTTTGCCCATAGGGATTGTATCCCGCTACTTGAGGATTGGGGGTTCCCAGTGGGGCCTGAGCAGTAGGGGAAGGGCCTTGCCTTGAGTAATCCACCATGTTTGGCTTGTGCCACTGGTGTGTAATAGGATTCCACTGCGCCCCCGGAAATGGGGGTGGGCCTTTAGGTGCGGACGGGGATGAAGAAGCACTTCTCCTAGTCGCCGGGTAATTATGCACCCCTAACCCTGCCCCTTTTTGGTGGGATCGCTTGTAGGGATTAGTTCCTACAGGACGACCGGGTGCGCCAATAGGAGCTTTACGTAAGTTTACGAGTTCCTCTGTCCATTTAGGGAACATTTTAGCCAAAGAAAGAGCTTTTCGAGTGTTATTTAGCTGCTTTATTTGTGAATTGGCTACAGCATACGCAGATTCTTCTTTAGTGCGTCCTTGCTCAGGCGTAAAGTCAGGGTCATTCATAAGTGAATTTACAATATTGTCAACTTGTTCAGGCATTAATGCCTCCGTTTAGATTGGTTAAGTCTGTAGTCTTAGCTACCAAGTCTTTTCTAAAAAATAAAAAAAAGACAGCCGAAGCTGTCTTTACTAATCTGTTCTATTGTTATTATACTCGGAAGATATTGTTTTAGATGTTAGTTACCTCAGATTGAGAACCTGTTTGAATCAAGTCACCAAGGATATTTTCCCGAATTTCTGTGGATTTACGTACTTCTTCAACATCAAACTCATAATAATGCTCACCACCTTCTCCAGTGTGGTGATATGTTCCTGTTGCTCCCCCGCCTTTGAAAATTTGGGAAGACACTTTAGAAGAACCTTCTATATGCAGTACAACTTTACCGTTTTTAGAGGCATCACATAAGTTTATTAAAGTGTTATTGTCTACCAAAACATTTCTCCTTAGTCTATCCTTATAGGGAGGAGTCTCCGTATTTATTATACGGATACGACTCCTTATTTCCTAGTTTCCTTCTGCCCTCTTTTTTTAGCACAGGCCATACACACCGTATTTCCAGTTTTAGCGTGTAGTTTACGTCCGCATCGACATTTTATCCACGACTTTCGGGCCATTCACTAACTCCCCAATATTATTATTATTGTTTTTAATGCTGTAACACAAGCGACGATACCTAGCAGAGCAGAGATGGCGAAGGCTAGTACCTCCTCCCTTTCATCGTCGTCCATGGCATTAAGTCCCTATAAATTGTTTTACTCGTTTATTCCACTATCCTAGTAAGTTTTTGGGGGCTTCCACCACCCGGTGACTTATTTCCTCCATCTCCACTTTTCTGCATTCCACTAGACCGCATATCGGCCTCATCATAACTCTCCGAACTAATTCCTGAGTTCGCCATCCAGTTAGACAGAGCAGGGGACGGGCCTTCATTGCCTCCTCCACCTAGTCCTGCGGGCATTGTACCCATAACCTGTGCTACCAAGGGGTCAGGTTCTCCCTGTGGAGGCTCCTCAGAGGGCGTAAGAGGTGCTACAACCTCGATGGCACCCACCGAGCCTAATACAGGAGGCGGAGACACAGCTTGACCGCTTGTGACGCTTCCTAGCAGAGCTATTACTTTTGTCACTTCCTCAGGAGGTTGGGACAAAATATCGAGTACTGTCTCGTAACTCTTAAGGTGTGTGAGGAGGTTGGTAGATATAACAGGAGAAATGTCCTGCCCCTTGGCTACTACCTCCTGTACATCCTTCAACCAGTCTGTTGCTTCACTCATATTAGCTATCTCCTTCAAAATTAAACACTAATAGGTCGTTATTAGCCTTGTCGTGCTTCATAGCTATGTCTAATCTATTGTGTGTAGTCCTGTAGACGTTAAGCCTATTCAGCAGTTTACACACACCTTTAGCTGCTTTTTCGTGTATGTGGGGGATTCTTATGCCCTTACCGGGCTGTAGGTGTAGAAAAACGGCCTGACACTCGGGGGAAATCTCTGCCCCCGTACCGCTCGCCTTCCCACGCTTACTTCTAGTCCCGAATTCCAGTTTAGTTATGCCCTTATACATGGTACCCTGCACAATCTTCGTGACATAACTCTTCCTCACCCTGATACTTGCCAATTTGAGCAAGAACGTGCTGAATTGCAGCATTCCATCGCTTGTGTTGGGCCTCTGTGTCGGGTCTGCGGGCGAAAAACCACTCCTCTACCTTATAAGGGGACGTATTTTTCAACGTATCCGATAGAAAGTGCCATACTACCGCTTCATACTCTCGTTGAGTTGCCATTTTATCTCCTTCTGAGCTATTACTGTACTAAGCCGCTGCTTTTTCCGGGGGTTTCCGATAGGATTTACGGTAATTAGGACATCACCAAGTAAATCAGTGTAACCCACACGCCGCTGGCAATCATGCCATTAGTCACCATCATGTACTTTTCAAATGTACTCTTTCGCATAATACTCCGTTCTCCCTTAAAAGGGTAAACTGTTCTTCCGCTTGATGTATTCCCACACAGGATACCCTATGCGGTGATGAATTGCAAGAGCCGACCGCTCCTTGACCTCTTCAACTACCTCAGGAACCTTCTTGGCTATGCCCCTACGATGCCTGACCGCATACGCAGTTCCCACCACAGCCACAACCATACCCAGAATCCCAAGATTCTTCATTGTCCTCTGTTTGTCCATCGTCATCTCCTAATGTAGCTAATGCAGCCGCCGCCGAAATTCGTCCCTCAAGGATATCCAGTATGACCTCAAAGTACTCACACATAGTGTCAAGCTTCTCGTCAAGGTCTAAGAACGGATTCTCCATAGTCTCCCGACCTTTCTGAGCCGAAATCTCTATAAGCCGCATTTCGTTTTTCATTGCTGCCTCCAAGTCACTTAAGTTCCGGTCCTACTTTTATTATACCACAGAATACCGTATCCTGTCAAATCGCCGTTTTACGCCGCTTTCTCCCCTGCATCCCTACTTATTATAATAACCCATATTTCAGCTTCCTCCGTCCGCCGTAGGAACGGGGGAGTCCCCCACGGGTACCCTAATTTGTTCAAATTTTGACTTGTAACTTCCCTTATATTATACGGGGGGAACTGGGGGGAAGCTGGACCAGAACCAGAGCCGAGCCAGAGCCGAACCCTGGCAGTAGAACATATGTGCTACTACGCCGGGGGGTGCTACCAGTGGGGGGGATTTCATCCCGTACCGAAACCGTCATGCTAGACGGGCGGGGGTATGGGGTACGCTGTGGGAGCCTAGCCTATAGGCGGGGGGTGTCTCTTCACCTTACCGCCTACGGTCTAGACGCTGTGCGTGCCTTGTAGCGTGCCTGTCGTGGATGCTGTACGTATAGGCTTGCGCCTACCTGAGCCTATGCGCCCCGCCTTGTATAGAACATATGTGCTACTCCGTAGCCTACGGGCGTAAACCAAAATACCCCCGCCATGTGGCGGGGGTACTGTGGCGGGGGTACGCTAGTGGTTGTGCGTAACCATGACGAAGGTCAAGCAAGTTAAGACGAACAAGAGAATTATTGTCCTCGGATCAAACAACCACGCCCTACCGTGGGGGAGGCTCTCGTCAAAGTCTAGAGAGGTCTTGATGAAGTTCCACATTGTCGTATGCTCCTATGTGCTTACGGTAAGCCCTCCCCCACGGTTGAGGGAGGGCTAGGCTGTCCCGCCTATGCCTTCTCTACCGTGTAGGCTGTCCCGCCTACCGTGAGGCTGATCAGCGCATCGGCTGCGATCATCCGATAGGATTTCTTGGCGGCTGTTTCATCGTCCATCCCAAGAGCCTTCATCCGCTTGGCGTTCTCTACATCGTATACGCTGATGAGGTTGTACGCTTTCGGGTCGTATCCGAGCGTACCGCCAACCTGCCCCCGCTTGACGTTCAATCGGGCGTTCATCGTGCGAACCTCGCCCGTTGTACGCTTCGTAAACGTAGCGGTGAAGATGGAGCCTTGCGCTCGGGTGTCCTCGATAAGTTGGGCGGCTGTCTGTGCGTTGATGAGTTTCATGTCCTACTCCATTTATGTCTTTGTGGCTTGTTTCGATATATACAATCTAAAGCATGAAATACGGGGTGTCAAGCGTTTTCTAGCCCAATTTCATATCAATATAAAAACCCCCCGCCGATATATTGGCGGGGGGTTCTATTGTGCGGGGGCTAGGGGTTAGCGGTCTGCCGCCTCCCATGCCTTACGCTCTGCCGTAGCCCTTAGCCGCTTTGAGAAGCCCTTGAACTCACCGCCTCGGAAGTACCCGCCGATTTGAGAGTCGCCTACAAGGTAGTGACTGACCCGCTTGGCGGTTGCAATGTAGCCCTCGTGAAAGATCGTGAAGGCGTAGACGATCAACTCGGGATGCTTTTCACTGTATGCCTTAGCCGCAAAAATAAGTTCGGTCATGTTAGTGGCTGTGGTGAGAATCATTTTGTTACTCCGTCCCCGTGGGTTGTTTCGATATATATATAAGATACACGCCTACTTTTAAGTTGTCAAGCGTTTTTCAGACCAATTTTGAAACCAATTTTTCCACTCCCGGCACAGGCCACCTCCGCCGGGGCTGTTTCGCTGGTCGCCCCCCCGGGTTTTTTAAAAATTTCTTCGAGCCCTGGGATTCTCCCCCGGGTTTTTACTGGCTCCCCCGGGTTTTTGCTGGAGCTAGTCCCGGCAAGGTCCAGCGGTAAGTGTGAAATATTTCACAAGGTTGATCCGGCCGGCCATAGGATCGTGATCCAGCAAGGTCCAGCTAACTGGTTCCAGCTTGCCAGCGGAATATTTTTAAAAACTGCCTGCTGGTTCGCTGGGCCTGAGGACCTGAAGACTAGCCAGCAGGCAAACTAGCAAGCGGGCTGGCGGGCTCTGGACAATTTTTTAAAAAAGACCCGGGGGGACGGCGGCGGATGGCGGCAGATGATGACTTGATGATGACGGGATGACGACAGACAAATAAAAACCCCGTACCTGTGAAGGTGCGGGGTAAGGTTAGGGGCTGCAAGGTGTGCGGTCTAGCCTCCGAACTCGTAAGCTATCTCGTCAAGGTTATCCTGCAACCTCTCAGACCTCGCAACGAAGCGGTCATACTCTTCGCCGATGTAACCGAAGGCCATCTCTGCGAATTCGGCAGCTTCCGCCTCCTCGACTCTTTTTCTTTCGTCGGCGGCGACCTGAGCGCATGCACCCCATTCGGCACACTCCTCCGGTGCAGCGTCGTGAGTCCAGTCGCCACGAGTAGCATGGGCCTCGTCGTGCTGAAACTTCATCTCTTCAGTGATGATAATCATTTGTTTACTCCTCTGTGCTTGTTTCGATATATACAGTTAAACACAGGCTGGGCTGGATGTCAAGGATCAATTTTTTCAAAAAATAACCCCGGCGGGATGGCCGGGGTTATCAGTGTCTCCAGGTTCACTAGCTCATCTCTGTCTCTATCACTGCGTTAAGCTGCTTTATCAAAGCCTCGTAATTAGTGACTAGGTTACGACTACGCCATACGACTCCTGCGTCAGGGGTGTAGTCCACGCTCCTCTGCGCTGTCTCCCGCCATGCGTCTAACCTGTCTCTAACCTTTACGAGTTCTCGGATGCTGTTGGCTTCCATTATTTTTCTCCTCCGTGATGTTTAGCTATACGCTTCCGCATTAAGTACAGGTCATATTCTAGTAGGTTAATAGCTGCGTCAGTGTCGCAACCGTTACCGTGAGCCATCTGTTGGGGCGTTCCCATGTTGGCAGCTTCTCCGCATTCAACACATCGTCCCGTGGAGGCTGAAATAGAGTTAGCCTCAAAGGAGCCGATTACTAGCAGGAGTTCATTTACTGTCATGATCCTCATCCTTTTTTAAAAATTCTTCCCTCTGCCCCAATTGTAAGGGATGGGGCCAACCTTGTCAAGTGCTAGTAACACCACTCTTCTCGTGCGTCGTCCCATTCTTCCCCCGGCAGGTGAGCAACGCTGTTACCTGCGTCTACCCGGTGATCGTAAACCGTAGCCTCTGGGTACTCTGCCGTGAGTTCTGCCACGGTATCCGCAAACCCTCGGGCAGACTTGCAGTCTTGACCGGCTAACACTGACCACGGCTCGTAGATACTCCACTCGTACATAACAAAGCCGTTCCCGTGCTTATCGGGTTCAATTGTTCGCTCTAGGATTTCTCTGGCGTGGGCCATTTTTCTACTCCGTTTTCTTCACCAGTGCCGTGTGCTGTGTCCGGTGATCTTGTCCAGCTGATCCGCATTACGGCGGAGTTCTCTGGCTTCGGTCATCAGGATCGAGTCGTCGTCGTGGTACTCACGGATAGCTTGTGACCCTGCACGTACCTCTTTGGCGATTGCGATCAGCTTCGCCTTGCGTTCGTTCTTCATTCCTACTCCTTTCTTGTTTTTGTTTCTACCTTCATTCTACCAGATTGGTAGGAGATGTCAAGGGTTTTTCGAATATCTATTGTGAAATAATTCACACTCTCGGGGGCCGGCCTGAGCAGACGGCGGCAAGAAGACCTCCTAAAATTTTTAAAAAATAAGAACCCCGCCATCTCTGACGGGGTTCTTTATGTGGGGGGAGTGGACTAGTCCGAAAGCTGCTTTTTGATTTCGTTCTTTGCGGCCTTGCGGCGCAAACGTGAACTGATTTTCTTAGCTTCGTGACGAGTACCCCAGTGGCCTCCCCCGTTTTTTGCTCCGTTGTGGTCGGTCTTAATCATTTGATTACTCCCTTGTTGATTTCTATATAAGTAGTATAGCACCTAATTTAGAAATGTCAAGCGGTTAGATGCGCTTCTTTCGTGGCAGCTTCCGCTCTCGGTGTGAGAGCCTGTCCGCCAGATCGACTGACACCCGATTATCTCGTCGGAAGTTCTGCCGTCGGCGTTTTTTATTGTCTCGCCTGTCCCATTTATCTAGCATTATTTGTTTACTCCTTTGTTTTTTATTGGTGCCGGTGGTGGGATTCGAACCCACACGTATCAAAGACGACTTCGGTTTTACGGACCGATACCCTTCCTAGTAGGTGTCACCGGCATATAAGTAGTATACCAAATAATTTAAAAATGTCAACCCATTACGTCGCCAGCTTTTAATTATTTCTGCGACCTCATTGGTGCAGCACCTGTGCGACTCGCTCGTAATATTCATCTTCACTATCCGACCAGTCAACCCCTTGCATACGCTCATAACGGTCCGGGTAACGTGGGTTGATAAATTCTCTAGCGCAACCTCCCAGGTGTGATGTGTTGGGGTTCAAAGGCCCAATTGTTAGGCCAAAGTTTGGAAAGCCACAACATGTGTGCAATCCGCAGAATGTGTGACTTGTGTCTTCGCAGTTAGCTCGCTCCAAATCGTCTTGAAGCGGCTCAACACCGAAATGCGTTACAAACATTTCGTAGGTAATGGTCATTAGTCTCTCCCTTTTTTAAAAATTATGCTGCGCTTCTGATGTCGAAGTCTGCCCCGACCCACTGAGCCTTGTCGTCAAGGCTAACGGTCACAGCCAACCCGCCGAACATGCACTCGACCCATGTCTCCCCCGCCTTGATTACTGACCCGTACAGCCACTTCTCGGCTATGGGTGACCACAGGTCTACCACATCACCAACCTGCATGAGACTCATATTCTCATATTCCATTAGGTCGGCATTCTTTGGGACGCTCTCGGTTTCTGTTTTTAGATAATCATACGTTGCCATATCGTTCTCCTTATATTTATATAATACCACGCCGACCTCGGAATGTCAAACCCTTTTGGTTTGTGAATTTTTTCACAATGATCCCGGCTCCGCCTCCTGAGGACTGGTAAAAATTTTCAAATAAAAATGCCCCGCTTGGGAGTAACTCAAGCGGGGCATTGGGTGGAGGGTGTTAGTGCCGTAGCTACGAGTCTACGACTTCCCCTCCGTAGGCGTGGGGTTGAGGGTGTCCTCGAACCCGTACAGCGAAACAAGCGTACTGCCTACTTTTTCAAAAATCTGTTTGGCGATGTTCTCCAATTTCTCGGGATTCTTGGTTTCTAAGGCTTCCTCGAAAGCGTTCAGGTAATCATTCTGAACGCTCATGCGGACAAAAGTCTTGGCGACTAGAACCTTTTCGATTTCGCCCTCTGTGTTAAAGATGCGGCGAACGATGGGGAACCGTGTTCCTGAGATTTCTATCTCGTCACCCATGGAGAAATTTTTGGCATCGCCGTTAATCTCTCGGACTAGGTTCGGGTACTGCTGCGGGGTGATAATCATTTTCTTTCTCCTATAACTACTTGTTTCGATATAACTATAGTACACTAGTAAAGTTGGTTTGTCAACCCCTTTTACGGGGAATTGAAAGTTTCTGTCCACTCCCAAAAGAGAGCGGTCGCTTCTTTCATAGGGATATCAAACTGTTCTGCCACATAGGGTGGCGCACCGAACATGTTGGTAACTCCCGAATCCCTGAGAATGACTAGGTAGTCAAAAACTTTTTGTTTATCTGCCATCGTTACTTCCTTACTCTTCGATCTAGTCGTTCGGCCCGGTGTTGGCGGTTGCGCTCTCGCATTATGTCGCCTGCGCCGTCGTAACTCTCACCGCCTGAGAAGTCCTCTTTGCCTTCCCGCCACACTATGCGCCCGTCCACTTTCACTACGCCTTCGCTGGTCATGCTTGCCACGGCTGCGGCTATCTCACCGCTACCGCAAGCGGCAACGTAATTGCCGAAGTGGAAAACTTTGTATCGGGGTGATCCTGCCATTGTCGTGTGATCCTCTCGCCCGGCTATCAGGCCGGGTAGCTGTGCGGCGGTTTTTTAAAAAATCCCCGCCGCCGGGTTGGCGGCGGGGAACTGGGATTACTCGGGCTACTCTCGCTCGACATCTACGTCGATGACGATGATGAGGTTGCCCTTGGTCGCCGTCACTCGGGCTGACCCGTCGTTCTCAACGGTGTCGAATACCGGGTGTCCATTGATCTTGAACTCCGCAAGCCCTTGGGCGATGGCGAAGGTCGTGATCCCGATGTTGCTCAGGTCATGAATCGTGTTCTTCATTTCGTTACTCCGTTCCTGTGTTGATTCGATATAGCTATATTACACTAGTGAAATTGGTTTGTCAACTCCTTTTGGGGAGCAATTTTATCCAATCTTTGTGAAAAAATTCACAAATTTTTAAAAATGGTGCGCCTAACAGGACTCGAACCTGTACGCTCGTTGCGAGCAGAAGATTTTAAGTCTTCCGTGTATACCATTTCACCATAGGCGCAAGTGGGCTATCCCGGCCACGCACCTCCCCGTCCTATTCGGGCAATGCGTCCGCACTTCCTGCACCTTCGGCTGGCTGTCGCATGGCTGTATTGCCCCCACATTATCATGAACACATGGCGGTGAGGCAAAAACTTTTCGAACACGCTTTACTACTTTCTCCAGTTTTCTAAAAATCACGCCACGGCCTTGTGGGACTTAGCGTCCCACATGCCTAGACTCACGAGCCGCTTGATAGCCTTCCGAATCACTGCCTTAGTGGGGTATCGCCCCATGTCGATCTTAAAGGACTCGGTGCATCCCTTGCAGCAAAGGAACTTCTTGACCTCTAGGCAGTCGTAGCATCCGCACATGTCCTCTAGGCAGAAGGGGCAAGTTGCGATTTTCCCGCTCTGTCCTAGCATGTACCCGTTGTAGTTGATAATCATTCTGTTACTCCGTTCTTGTTTTTGTTCTGCGCTCATTCTAGCAGGTGGTCAATACCATGTCAATAGTTTTTCAGGCCAATTTGTTTGTGAAGTTTTTCACAATGTTATAACTCTGGTCCCGGCAGCCAGGATCGCTTGCTGGAGAAGACATCTTAAAATTTTTAAAAAAATATCCGCCCTCGAACTGAAGGCGGATATCATTTAGTGGATCTATAATTTTAACACTGTTCGCAGTCTACCCCCTCGCACATTATAGCGTGACGCTCGGCTTGCTCATACTCCTCACCTATTCGACCATAGCCGTGATACTCGTGTTCGATTCTCAGGTCGTCAATGTCAAAAGTGTCTGCCTCTCCCATCTCCTGCGCCCACAGCTCGGCTGATACGTTGCAATCGTCGCATAGCCCCTCCGAATTAAGAATCTCGTCGCAGTTGATGCAGAACGCCGTAGCGTTCCCGTCTACTCTAAAAATGGTCATTGGTTCATCCTCCTGTGCGTCCAGTGTTAGTTGTTGCTCCGTGAGGGCGGTGGTTGGTACTAGCCGATGTAGAGGGTGTTCTCCTCGGCATCAAAGAAGGGCTGGGACTCCTCGAACCGGACGTTGCCGTCCATGTTCTTGATTTGCTTCCAAAGGGAAGCCTTGCTGACCTTGATGTTGAGAGCGTATCCACCCATCGGCGGGTTGACCCGGATTTGGGTGGCGGTCTGGATGATCTTGCGAAGTTCGGCGACGGTTTCGATGTACTGGTCCATTTTGTTCTCCTGTTGCTCCTCTTATTGTCTAATCACTTAAGTTATTATAGTTGCTGATTCTGAAGAAGTCAATAGATTCTCGGAGCAATTTGTTTGTGAATTTTTTCACAATCCTGGGCCGGCAGCGAATTCGAGAAGACCAGAAAAAATTTTAAAAAAGTACCCCGGTTACGTTCCTTTCCGTAACCGGGGTACTGGGATTTGGCTGGCGTGACATTACATCGTCATCGTCATTCCCGTTGGGGTCTTACAGCTTCTCGACTGTGTACGCCTCTCCTCCGACCTTGAGGCTCAGGATGTCGTCAAGGTTGATCATCCTGTAGGACTTCTTCGCTGCCTCTACTTCATCCAACCCCTGCGCTTTCATTTCCTGCGCCTTCTGAACGTCGTAGCAAGCCATCAGGTTCTTGCTCTTGGGGTCGTATGCCATGCCTACGCCCGTGACACCCTTGCTCACTCCGAGCCTTGCGTTCATGGTGCGCTCTTCTCCCGTGGTGCGCTTGATGAAGGTCACCGAGAAGATGGAACCCTGCGCCCGTGTGGACTCTAGGAGCGTGGTGGCTGCTGCTGCTGTGATGATGTTGTCCATGTCGTACTCCGTTCTTGTTTGTTTCTATATACGTAGTATGCCTGAAGATTTTTGGGATGTCAATAGTTTTTCAGGCCAATTTTAAATATCTATTGTGAAGTTTTTCACAGAGTTAGCCCCGGCCGGACCAGATAGCCAGCACCTGGAACTGGACGGAAGCCAGCTTAAAATTTTACAAAAAAATACCAGCAAGTATCGTCATTCTACTTGCTGGTATCCAAAATTTATGTGGCGGGGGGTCAGTCTTGGCTACATCTCCCACCCGTACCATGCCGGGTCGTAGCTAAGTTCCGACTGCCTGTCCAATTCTGCCTCTTCCTCTTGGCAGAGCGGGCAGTATGCTACGAGAAGGATGTGACTCTCATCTGTCACGCCTTCCGTGTTCGGGTTGAATACGTGATCGCCATTGTTTCGGGTGTAATGGCTTCGCATATTGTTTACTCCGTTCTGTAATTTTTTAAAATCATGGATCGTGTTCTTCTTTTTAAAATCCTCCATGTCTTTCCATTCGGGGAGCCCTGACCGTCGGTTAGCTTCGTTTATCTCCACCAACCGAAACTCGTCACTCACCGTGATAAGCTTGCGCCGTATGGCGTGTTTGATGTCGTGCATATCCGTGTCGTACATCGGACCACCGTATTCCATCGTGGCGACGAGTTCACCCGCTAGGTGCCATATCTCTTCCAAGTCTACTCGGGCAAGCTTTGCCATTCGGGGACTCATTGTCTCAGCGTCAAACTCTCGTCCTTGCTCTGCCCATCGGATGTTGCTTTGGTCTTGCATTTCATTACTCCGTTCCTGTTGTTGTTTCGATATATGAAGTATTGCACAGGTGAGAGGGGGGTGTCAAGCGTTTTCGGAACCAATTTCAAATATCTACTGTGAATTATTTCACAATGTGGCCCGGCGGCAGGACCCGGCACCCGGCAGCCGGGATCTAAAATTTTTAAAATTTCACCGGGTACCAGTTCCCTACCTGGGATGGCTGGACTGGCAGACGGCGGACTGGCGGCTTCAGGTTCTCTTAAAATTTTACAAAAAAAATACCAGCAAGTAGAAATCGGACAATCTACTTGCTGGTAAAAAATTAGGGGCGGGAATCAGTGATAAAACATCGTGGATACAGCGGAGAGGAATATGTACAAGGAGAAAATTGGTGAAGCTATATGTTCCTAGGAAACTATGCTTCTATCTCAATTTTGTCGCTAGTCAGTAAGTTCATGCACGGTTCTCTGAGATTTTATGTAATTCCCGTCCCAATTGCCCCCGGTATACCTACCGATTTTCGCAAGGTCCAACGGCTAGGGGCTAGGGAATCGCTTACGGTCTAAAGCCCGTCGGCTCGGCCGCCTGATTGGATTCCCGATAAATCTATTATACCACCCTTTTCCCTATTTGTCAACCCCCAATTTCAGATTGCCCTCATTTCCCGAATTGCCCTCATTTCCCGAATTGCCGAAGTATAGGATTGCCGTAAAGTCAGACATTCCGCATTCCCCCATTCCCTGCATTCCCCCATTCCCTGCATTGCTGATTGCCTTGATTACCATTTCCCAAAGAGTGGCCATCTTATACTCCGATCTTTTTAAAGTTTTTAGGGTGTGCAGCCCAACGCTGAACGAAAGACACAGGAGCCTTTCGTCGAGAAGAGTCGCTCAACCGCATTATTTGGATAGGGTACTTCCTAGCCTTGTGGTTGTAACCCAAGATTCGATACTCGTCCTTATTGTCGAAGAACGTGTCCCCAACCTTTAGGTCAGTAACCCCCGCAGCCTGAAGGTTTTCGTTTACTATAACATTGTTCATGGAGGGAAGAATAACAGAAAATTTCAAATCTACCTTGTTACCCTCGCCGTAAGTAGCCCGACCGGGTTCAACGGTCAGTCCCATATTTTTAAAAGTTTCTCGGAGCGACTCCAATCCTTGCTGGGAAAGGAGTTTGGCTTCTTTGCGTCCTAGAAATTCCATGTCAGTAACCTTGCTTTCTTGGTAAACTCTAATTTAGCTGATGCTTCTAGGGTATCAGAGGATTTAGTTATTGTCAACACACCTCTCACATTGCCAGAGTTCGGGGTCGGCCTGAATCTCAGGCTCAGTGATGCGCTCTACTTTCTGACCAGAAATATCTTGGCCAGTAAACCGGGCAGACATTCCTGAGCATCGGCCATGATAGACCCGCCCATTGTCTCCGATATACAGGGCATCATCTTCAAGGACGGGCTGCTGTGTCGTAATCATGTTCCTACCTCTTTCTGAAATCTGCCACCAGCGTCGATAAACGCTCGTTCAAGGTCTTCCAACCGACGTTGGGACTTCTCGGGTGTGAAGTACCAACCGCATCCGCACTCGTCCAGGGTGCCACCGCTCTCGCAGTAAATCCCTCGCTCGTGTTCCTCTCGTGTGTAGTTCAGCCCTTTTGGGACACGCTCGTCCGACATGAAACTGAATTGTATCTCTACGTGCATAGCACTCCTTTCAAATCCCCAAGCCGCTCTAGTAGCTGCTTTGTCCTGAAAGCCACGATTGACTTGTTGATGGGCAAGCCACCCGGCCGGGCCTTGACGTTCTTGAGTTCCCCGAGTGCCTTCAGAATGTCCTTTTCGGTGATCGTCATTTCGGGTCCTCTCCTTGTTTAGTAGACCTTTATTATAACAGAAACTCGGAGGATGTCAACCCACCTCTATATATACGGGTGGGTCAAAGGACTGCCGATGTCGCCAGTCTTCAATAAACTCTTCAAGGTCCATGGTGAATTGCTGAGTGAACCCACCATGTACGTCAATGTCTTTATTATGCTCACACAAATCATCTAGACTGGTGTAAAGGCGGATGTTGATGCTGTGTTCGTACTCCATTAGATTTTCCTATCCTCCTGCGCTTGCTCGCTGTGGCTTGGAACCCACTCATCGGCTGTCGTATACTCGAAGCTGAAGTCGTAGTTGTCCTCATAGTCCCAAACTCTTTCCTTGAAGGGGGGACGCACTAGAACAACTCCTCTAACTTTTTCAATCGCTTCTTCTAGCGTACTTGCCTCGACTTCGTAGTACTTAGTTCCACTCTCGGTATAGTCTTGCTGTATCTCAAACAGAGCCATGTTATCCCTCTCTGTAGCTGTCTGCTGCGCTAACTGCTCGTTCGATCATCAACTCGGGGCATTGGCAGTCTGCTAGTGCAGGTGGATTGTCCACTTCGTACTGCTCGCAGCCTTCCATGTGTACTCCGTCCCATTCCCGACTAAACCAACTCATATTCATTCTCCGCTTGCTTGTTTCTTATCGACATAGCTATCTTACAGGAGGGGAGGACCAATGTCAACCCTTTTCTAAAATCTACTGTGACGGATTTCACAAGGGTGTGCCGGGCTGGACCGGGTACACCCGGCACACCTGGGAAAGATATTTTTTAAAAAATGCTCCCTGGGTGATCCGAGCTGGTAGCTGGATGACGGAAGGTCCAGCTAGATACCGGCGGAGCTGGCAGGCCCGGTATAATTTTTATAAAAAATAAGTAGGACCCCTTTAGGGGTTCTACTTAAATTATGATGACCGGGGATGTCACGCATCCTCGTCGTCATCTCAGTCATCCTCTACCAGTGAGTGGGCAATGAAAGAAAGGTATTTCATGGTTGCCAGTTCCGTGTATTGCTGCTCCTCTGCCCTCTCGCCTGCCGCCAGTATCTTCAGCATCTCTTCTTTTCTCGGCATGATTCCCCCTTGACATCCGGGATCGCTTTTGCTATAATAGATTTCTACCGCTCTTCGTAGTGTAGAACGCCCCCTGCCCAAAATATTCCCGATAGAACATTTGTTCTAGGCAATTCCGAGAGTTCAGGGCTATATCTTAATCAGGATTATCAGGAGGAGCAGGCAATTCAGGAAACCGATCCCCAGTATGTGGTTCTGGGTTTTTTCTAAAATTTCCCTGATGGCATCCAGCTCTTCGAGATGAGCTACGCTGGGGTTATAGCCGAAATCTTCATTCCTCATACTTGGAGTTTCTCCTTTTCCCGTGCTTCGAGCCCCGGGTCTTTTTTCTTAAAAGTACTTTTCTGCTATCCGGCCGCAGGCGGAGCTGGGAATCTCTTATTATCATTCCCTACCTTCGGTATAATTTATTATACCGAAGAATCCCCGGAATCCCCTAAATACAGGGGGGAATTGCCGATTATGAATTCCCGTAATTGCCAATTGCCTAGGATTCCCCATGATTCCCTACGATTGCCAATTGCCTCTGCATTCCCTAATTGCCTGTAGATTCCCATATTGCCACGGATTGCCTACATTCCCGATTGCCTGTAGATTCCCGCATTCCCTGTAGATTCCCGATTCCCTACATTCCCTACATTCCCGATTCCCTACGATTCCCGCATTCCCGCTACGATTCCCTGCGATTGCCGATTCCCTGCGATTGCCGATTCCCTGCGTTTCCCGATTCCCAGCGATTCCCAGCAATTCCCGATTCCCATATAATAATAAGAGGAATCTACAACATTGTGAAATTTTTCACAAAGAGCTAGGATTTAGGAAGGCGGACGTTCTGTCTCCTGTAATAACACCGGCTGCACAATTTATCAGTCTTGTTCTCAATCACGGAAGCTGTTCGAGTCTTACAGATTCCACACAATGTCTCGACCATACATACCTCCTGTTTAAGATGCTTGGGCTCGACGGAGAAAGCGTCAAAGTTTCCGATGGTTCCTAGACATACGACTCTCATCTATATTTATCTCCATTTATCTTAGAACGATTCAGGGGTTATTACGTTTGGAGTCTACCTTTCAATACACGGTGACTGTACTTTCTATTATAGTATATCATCTTAATATGGTAAAAACGGCTATTTATCGTTATATGGTAAGAATATCCTCTAAATATTCTCTACTGCCTCCCGCTTTAAGACTACTAAAGCCTTCTCCAAGTCCTTAGGCTTGTACCCTTTAATAACTGCATCCCCTATTAACGTGGTAGGGGTAGTGTTATACCCATTATCTATCATCCACTGTCGATGATCCGGGTCTTTATCTATATACCTTTTCTCCACTTCTGCGCCTAGCTTACCAAGAAACTTCTCGGTCATAAAACAAGGCCCTCAGCCAAATTGGGTATACATAATAGCTTTCATTAGTTTTGTCCTCTCTGGTTACGTGCTTGATACTCCCTTTGGATACCGTAACACTCTTTTTCTTCAGCCAAGTTTGTTCCTAGTATGCCCCCACTACCGGGTTTGAATCTTCCCAGTACTACACGACCCCAATATTTTTTTCCTCCCATGCGGTTGATCTGAGCTACGTGACAAAACTCATGTAGCCATTGGTCATCCCGTATATAACGCTTGGGGAAGATGAAGTTCTTTCCAAATATAGGTAGAGTAAACCCTGATCCAGATTGGAAAGGAATCCGTATTAAGATAGTATCCTTAAGGTCTTCTAGTGGAACTCCCTCTTTACTAAGATTTTTAATTGTATCATCTGTCAGTTTCATTATTGTCCCTCGTGAAGTATAGCAACCTCATCCCCATTCTTAAGTATACCTAGACCTAGCCGGGTGTGTTCTTGAATCTTCCTTATCTGCTGCTCGGCTTGATTAAGTATTTCTATCAATGCTTCTCTTTGACGGACAGTATGCTTAATAGTATCATCCATATATTCTATCAAGTCTTCTAGCTGCTCTTCTGTGGCATCATCTCTAAGGGTGCTAGGGGCATTCTCTAGCATATCATCTAAAGCGACTTTATCTTCTTTAACAATCTGCCTTAAATATCCTATCAATTCCTCTACCCGCTGAATTGCAGTAATCGGCGGAACCTCTTCTATAGTCATATCCTCTCCTTCTAACTAGAATCGGCAATACCTATTAAAGTACGCATCATCTATAGTGCGAATCATTGTTTCTTACTCCCTAATACTGAACCAGTCAGTAACGCCCCAAAGGATAGGTGGAACAGTCCACCACCTTTAAGGGTGAACGGTTCGTGCTGGCTTACCAGTTTCTTTAGGTATTCCATTTGCACCATTGGGTCTTCTATTG
>Ga0080013_1000210_pt1 | contig 84193 bp, 81 predicted proteins | sample ETNvirenome_6_85_FD_69236 | JGI IMG/M metagenome (GOLD analysis project Ga0080013, IMG submission 69236) | Marine viral communities from the Pacific Ocean - ETNP_6_85 (SPADES assembly) (version 2) | ecosystem: Environmental > Aquatic > Marine > Oceanic | place: Pacific Ocean | collected 2013-06-19
TTTTAGAATTTGATATACTGTAAATGAATGAAAAGGTATATTTATAATAATGAAACAGATTTTAACAGAATGGCGAAAGTTCATTACTGAAAACAGCAAGAAGACCGGGACGCTAAACTCGGACTATCCCGGCTATGTGGAGCTATATAGCCCCTACAGCGAAAATAAAGAACAGGCGCAAGTAGGAGCCCCAGGCGATCAAGCTGAGATACTCGGCAGTTGGAGCGATAAAGGCGTAAAATGGCTAGAGGTTGAAATTAATGGCACAAAGGGTTGGATAGATTCTAGTGAGCTTGATTTGGCGCCACTCTCCGAGGAAGATAATCTGGAGCAGAGCCTCTATTCCTTTGACTTCGACAATACCCTTATCCGTTATCACACTCTGGAAGATGGTGACGTTGAATACTTGGGTCCTCACGAAGAAAATATTGCCCTTCTTAAGGATTTGGCCGCACAAGGAAACAAGGTTATCATTGTTACTTCGCGGAGCAAACTCAATCGTCCCAAGTACGATTGGGATCTCGCCCCAACCCCCGAAGAGGCAATTCAAGAGTTCGAACTACCCGTTGAAGAAGTCCACTACACTTATGGCAATCTTAAGGCTGACAAACTAAGGGAATTAGGTGTTATGAAGCATTGGGACGACGACGACGATGAGATCGCTGCCGCGTGGGCTGCGGGGATCGAGGCTGAAGTTGTGCCTGTTGAGGGCGAGGTCACTGATCGATTAAGAGATAAATGGCTAGATCACATGGCAAAGAGCGAACAGTAAACTAATTAATTATACACTGGAGCATTGTGATGGTAAATTTGAAATATCTAATAACCGAAGAGGTTAACTCTCTTTTAAAGGAAAGAGGGTTTGGCGAGGGCCGGCCTCCCAAGGGAAAGTGGTACGAAAAACAAAGTATTGTAGTTGAACAAGAGAACTCTAGTGCACTCGACCAGCTAAATCAAATTGTCGACGAAGCGCCAAAAGTAATACCAGAATTAGAAAAATTTGTCAACGACAATTTAATTAACTTTCTTAAGAAAAGCCTAGAGAAAGGCGAAGCGCTTACCGAGGAAGACCTCAGCGACAAGATTGCAGAACCAATGCAAAAAGCTATCAAAGGTGCTGGTCAGGTTGCAAAAGGTGTGGCAAAAGGCACCGCGCCGATCAGTGTACCGGCTTTAAAATTGGCAGGACATGTTGGGTCGTTTCTTCCTTTTGGTAAGAAGGCCGGGGTACTCATAGCTGCAGCGCAAGATAAAAATACTCCCGAATCAATTCGTAACGCAATTCTGTTTGCTCTAGCTAATCTACTTGCCGGACAACTCGGCATGGATCTCCCAGATTTAAGTAGCCTCGTACAAATGGTACCCGGAGTGCCAGACTTTGAGTCTGCTATACTCCACTCAATTGATGATGCGACGCTCTTGACCTGGGCTTGGGTTAAAATGACAAAAGCGGGGATAGACCCCCAACATCAACTAAAAAGGTTTGGTGAGTTTATTGGTCGCGCAGATATCGTTGATCTAGACGATGATCCCTCTGCCGCCCCAGCCGGGCCGAGTCGTGATGATATGTCTTTCGATGCCAAGGCATCGCGAGCAAGGGCGGCGGCCGAGAAGGGCCGCAAATTTAGAGGAGTGAAAGAAATGAAGATTAATACATCAGAGCTTTATAAAATTATTCAAGAAGAGCTTGAGGTTATTTTAACCAATGAAGAAGTCGAGGAAGTTTTTAACCTCGATCTGTCTGCTTTATTGGATGAGATGATGAATGAAGAAAACGAGTTCCAACGACGCATGGCGGCGATGCAACAACAGCAGGCGCAACAAGATGCTCAAAAGAAACAGGGCGCCGGTGAATTCCAAAAGCGAATGGCACAGGCACAAATGAAAGACAAAATGGGACAGGCACAAAAAGCCTCCAACCAAGCCGAATTCCAAAAGCGCATGGCAGCTGCAAGAGGAAAAAGTAATATCGATCAAGCAAAGAAAGCTTCCAACCAAAATGAATTCCAAAAGCGAATGGGTGGCGCGCAAGCACAAAGCGACCAACGGGGTGCCCAAAAAGCAGGAAACCAAGCCGAATTCCAAAAGCGAATGGCAGCTGCGAAGGGAGCAAGCAATATCGATCAAGCAAAGAAAGCTTCCAACCAAGCCGAATTTCAACGGCGCATGGCAGCTGCAAGAGGTCTCGAAGAAAAGAAACTTTCCTCCAAAGAACGAAAAGATATGTCTTCTAGTAGTTTTATCTTTCCGAAAGAAAGGAAATTTCCCATCCCTGATGAATCACACGGAAGAAACGCCCTTTCTCGCGCCAATCAGTATTCCTCAGCGCCCAGTTGGTATGATGGAAGCCTAGAAAGCCTAGTTAAAAGAGTGCACAGCGCTGTGAAGAAGAAGTTCCCGGGGATTGAAACAACTCCCGCCTCAGCTAAGCCAGGAAAAGGCTAAAATGAGTGTAGATTACGAACAACTTAAAGCTTTTGTAAAGGAAGCTATGTTTACGGGCGGTGGCATTAATGAGCCATCAGCGCCTGAGGGGATTCCTGTACGTCAGCCGGCAGCCGATACTGCGCCCAAAGACCAAGAGCAAGGAGATGCAGAAGCAAATCGTCTTTACGATATTGCACTAGCCGCGCGTGAGGCAGCGGAGGCACTCGTCGAGGCTTTGGATGACCCCACCTACGACGCAGCTTATGAGCACGCCTTCAAAGCCTCCGCGTGTTTGCGTCGCACTTTAAATAGTCTGGAAGACTCTGGTGCCCACCCAATGCCGCAACAAAGAGTCGTCGCTCCACCTGCTAATCAGCAGATGTATAATGCCGGGGCAGCAGCTGGTGACTATGCCGGCGGTGCCGGCGGTTCATTTGCAATGCCAATCGGAGGCGTTGATGGAGCACTGGAGGAGGACCAAGGTGGAACACCGGTAGGTATTGGATCCGATGGGGCCAAAGCGCTGCAGTCTTTACAGCGGATTAACGATCCTGAAGAGGTAAATGCTATCAGTAACTGGCTTATCGGAAGTAGTCAGTTTCCTAATCTTACGTCGGCGGAAAAATAATGGAAATTACACAAACAGAATTAGAAGAGATGATCCTTCAGGAATTGCAGAGCCAGCCATATGGCCCGAAAGGGGGGCAGATTAGTGCCCCAGACGAGGACTCGGGCAACCCCCTCGTCGGAATATTAAAAAGCCTTACTAGAGGGGTTACGGACCCCATGAAAGAAGACCTAGCAAGGCGAATTCTAGTACACCTAGAAATTGATCCTGGTACGCCGGTAGCCAAAGTATTCATAAATTTTATAGGGAACCTAGCCTTCGAGGACATCGCAGCTATTATTATGGAAGGCGAGCGTTGCCCTACAATCGCTAGAGAGCTGGGAGATGCCCTAGCAGAAACTGTCATTGAGGCTATTCCCGAAACTTTGGGGATAGAGCCACAAGGATATATGGCCAAGATAATAAGAGAGTCTTTGTCGACTAGTTTAGCAGAAGAGCTTGGAGAAAGAATCACGGAAGCTCTATGTAGTATAGATTTCAGCGACCTTTTAAAAGATCTCCCTGGTGGGAAATTTCTTAAGCGCTTGCTATTTAGGAACTGAAAACAATGAAAATTACACGAGCCGAACTAAAACGATTGATAGCCGAAAGTATTTCGGAGAGTCAGTCCATTTTGTTAGAAATGCCGCAGCCACCGGTGGTTGGGCAAGAACAAACTGGTGATTACACAAAGGATCCTGATGGTTACGAAGGGGAGATGGCTAAGAGATCTCTTTTTCACATGTCTCAACAGGCGCAGCAGCTCCACGATATGCTGCAGGGCGACGAGAACCTGGAACCGTGGGTGCAAGCTAAAATTACTAAAGCAGCCGACTATCTAGAAAAAGCATTTAAGGCCGTCACTTATGATAAAGGGCCAGGACAAGGGAGAAATTAAGTATGTGGGATTGGGCACACTTTAAAGACGAGGGCTGGTTAGCTCATACAAAACGATCGATCCGGCTGGCGGCACTGCTGTTGGCTTCGGGCGCTGCAATGATCCTTCACACGTTGGTTCCTTTTTGGCAGCAACCAAAAATGCTTCGACGCGAGAACGTCGCATGTTCTCTTTGTGAGGGACTGGAGACGCAGGGGGACTAGGGTGAATGAGAAAGATTGTCCGGCTCGTATATGTCCTGACCTTCTTCATTCTTGTTGACCTTACTGCTACAATTTACTGGGTCGCCAACGACCTAGGGCATGAAGCCAACCCCATAATGGCTTTCTTTTTAAAGCTTTCTCCGCTCTTATTTGTGATAGCTAAATTAGGTTTTAGTGCAGTTGGGATTTGGATCCTCTATTATTTTAGAAAGAGATTTACACAAACCATCTTTAGAGTTTTACTGGCACTTAATCTTATTTACATTTGTATATTTGTGTATCATCTTTGGGGATTGCTGTTTCTTCTCTTGGCAACTAATTAATATTAATGCATAAATGTGTAAACAATTCGATCGGCAACGTGTATCATTTAGAACAAATGGTGGGGGACTTTTTTCCTTATTCTCAAGAACAGCTTCAATTTGATCAGCCGGTGACCATTGTCTTCCAGAGTGATGAAGAAAATTCATCAAAAATGCTAGGAAGAACTGCTCACTATGATCCAGAAAATATGGAGATTGTTCTCTACACAGATAGCCGGCATCCCAAAGATGTTATGCGCTCGCTATCGCACGAATTAGTACATCATGCACAAAACTGCCGTGGGGATTTCAAGACTAACTCTGCCACACCAGAGGGTTATGCACAAAAGGATCCCCATTTACGAAAAATGGAACGAGAAGCATATACTAAGGGTAATTTGATCTTTAGAGACTACGAAGACCTAATTAAGACAGGAAAAAAAGAAGTCGACATTGACTTTACAGATTCAGGAGAACCAAAAATGTCACTAAAAGAGTGGAAAAATAACGAGCTTAATATGCTCTTGATGAAGAAGTGGGGACTTCTTAAAGAGGGCGGTCTCGCCGGACATCACACTGGCGACGACAAAAAAGAAGAAGAAGAAGAAGGTCACGTTCATGGAGAGGACTGTGGTTGTCCGGACGCCATGGAAGAAGGCTGGGGCTATCGTTCCGACGATGGCTCTAAGGAGCACGATGACGAGGAGCCAGAAGCTGAGCTGGAGGAAGATTCAGAAGGCGAAGAGACCTATCACTACGGTGAAGATGAAGGTCGCGACGAAAAGGAACTTCACGATCTCGAACGCCGACATGCTACGCGAGCGCATATCGATGCCCTGAAGCGGGATATGGATTATGATGAAGACCACGAGCGCCGTAGAGAGCGTGGAACCCATTTCCGTGAGGGAAAAATTTCTGTGCGTGAAGCAAAGATGATCACCCGGCGAATTCTAGAGCGAGTTCGTAAGGAAGGAAAATAATATGGGCTACGCACCTTGGGTTAAAAATCCCCACCCCGCGCCGGTAGTAACGCAAACCAAATCAGCCCAAGTTGCAGCTCAAAGAGCAATTGAAAAGACAGAAGCGTTGATGGCCGCGGCAACAGTTAAAGGCGCTTGGGAACCCACGTGGAAAAAAGCCGCACTGGTCGAAGTTGCCGAGACTAGGGGCTTGGAAACCAGTGGCCTAACTAAGGCTGAAATTATTGATTTATTAAGGAGTGAATAAAGATGGCATCTCGACGAAGTATATTAAAGAAAGTCCGCAACGGACATGTAGAGGCACCCGCGTGGATGTCCTCTGAGATGGTCTCCAGTGGAGAGGGACGCAGAGCAGCTGCAGAGGCTGCGGCCGCATGGCGCCAGGAAGTTGAAGAGGCTCGGCTGGAAGAACAGCGACAAGCCCTATTAGCTGCAGAAGAAGCGCTTCTTGCCGCAGAGGCTCAGGCCAAAGCCGAAGCCGAAGCAAAGGCTGCGGCAGAGGCCAAAGCAAAGGCTGCGGCAGAGGCCAAAGCATCCGCGGCTGAAAGCAAGCCCAAACGACGTCGTAGCCGCAGATCTGAAGTTTCATCGGAGGAATAGTCGTGGACTTTCGTCGCATGACACGAGATTTCTTGTTGGGAGAAAGTAAGGCGCCGAGCCTAGCAAGCTATTTGCAGTCAATTTCGGAGGTACTCAACGCAGTAACTCCAAGGTCGAGGACTGATCAGCGGCGGATTGAGATGGCCCGGGAGAGCATGAAAGAAGTGCGACGACATGCCAAGCGCCTTCAAGAGCGTGTGAATGTTCTTGAAGAACAAGTTAAAATTTTAGAAGAATCCAAGGAGTAAAAAATGGGTGGTGTCTTTGGACATATGTCCCACATTTATGATAATCCCGGGATGACCTTTGGTCAGATTAAGGATATCATGTCAAAAGCTTCGACCGGGCAGCTTGAGAACGTTACCGAGAAGACTGATGGCCAGAATCTGTTTGTTTCTTATAATGTGCAAGATGGTACAGTCCGCGCAGCGAGGAACAAAACCAATCTGAAGTCCGGAGGCATGAATGCCGAGGAGCTTGCTGCGAAGTTTGGTGGTCGTGGGGCGTTAACAGACGCTTTTGTTAATGCTTTCAAGGCGTTTGAAATTGCTGTTAATCAGTTTTCTGATGAAGAGAAATTAGAGCTGTTTGGGCCTGACACTAACATTTTCTATAATGCCGAGGTCATGGACCCGGCTAATGCCAACGTTATTAACTACGATACTAAAACGTTTTTAATCCACCGCGCTGGACATGCAGAATTCGACCGGGAGACCGGGAAGCCCATAAGTTCGGAAGAAGGCTTTTCTGAAAGGAAGGCCGGCGTACTCCAGGCCGCTTTAGAGAAGGCACAGGATAGCATGGAGGGGGACTTCAAAGTCCAGGTAAATGCTATCCGACAATTGGAGGCTCTAGGCGATGACGCGGCACTGGCCAGGGCACTCAAGGGAATGGATCAAGTGATGTCTTCCGCAGGCGTGGGAGATGACGACACCATTGCGGATTATATTATTAAGCAATGGCGGGATGTCATCGCGAAGGAGATTCCTGAATTAGACGAGGAAGGGCAACAGCTCCTTATTAAAAGAGTAATGAGCGATTACTACGGGGCGCTAGAGGGCGATGGGCCACTCAAGTCAAGGGGTCTTGAAACTCGTCAAATTGTGAAGACTATCGATCAGCCCGAACTTAAAGAAAAGGTGGTAAGTCTTATCAAAAGTTATCCTCAATATTTTAAAAAGTTCATTTTCCCTCTTGAAAGTGTCATTCATCGTTTTTCGATTGAAATTCTGCGCGCTGTACAAAGTGCATATATTATTGCCGCGGGTGGTAACGAAAAAGAAGTGGCCCGACTGCAAGCTTTAGTAGGGAAAGCAATTGATACAATCCAGGGATCTGGTAATGAAGAGGCCATGGAGATTATTAAGGCTCAACTTGAAAAATTAAGCAAAATTGAAGATGATGGTTCTGTCGGAGATGTTGATTTAAGCATGATTTCTTCAGCAGCTGAAGGTATTGTTTTTGACTATGATGGACACACCTACAAATTTACGGGAGGGTTTGCGCCAGCTAACCAGATTCTTGGTTTATTCAAATATGGGCGTAAAGGAATTCCTGCATTTGCTGATGATTTGCAAGAGGGAATCCCGACCATGAAAAAACTTAAGGCGGCAATATCCAAGGCCGGCAGAGCTCTCATGCCGGAAGCTTCCGCGGATGAAAAATATGTTGTTTTAATTCCCGGTGGTTTTAAGCCGCCTCATAAAGGGCACTATGCGATGTTGAATCATTATGCCAGTAACCCTAATGTTGAAAGTGTTGTGGTTCTAAATGGACCCAAATCGCGCGAAGGCGTCACACAAGAAATGTCTCAACAGCTGTTTGATTTATATGGTGGCCTGGATTCTAAAGTTCAGTTCGTCGAAAACAACTTGCCCATGAGGGCAGCTTTTGAATTGCTTGGAAACGAGCAGTTCATATCTCAATTTGGAGAGGGGGTGACCTTTACCTTGGGGTGCAGTGAAAAAGCAGCCGAGAAAGGGCCCTCCGATGCACAAAGAGCAGCTCAATTTGCAGAATGGTTTCAGGCCAATCCGGATAAAAATCCTTTTAACGTAAATGTAGGAGTACTTGGAGCGTGTCCGGTGGAGTCGGCGGATGGGATCGATTTAAGTGCATCGGTTATGAGAAGGGCCGCGCGAGAAAACAATGATAAACTATTAAGTTTACATTTACCTAAAGATGTGGATGTAAATGATGTAAAATCTATATTACCGGGTGCAGATCTTGAGGAACTGTCTTCAATGGCCGGCGGCTCTGTGCAGGGCGGAATGATCGGCACAGGCAGCAAAAAAGGGCCATGGCATGGATTGGATGCTGCAGCATTTAACAAACGTCAGAAAAAAGATGCACAACTTCGAGGCGCTAAAGAATTCCTAGGCGAAGAAGAGCTAGTTAATGAAGTAGTTGACTATTTATTAGGTATAACGGTGGGTTAATAATGATTAACAGAAAAAACTTTGTTGAAGAAACGCTTCTCCGCGAGCAGGTCCGGAAGGCCATTAAAATTGTCTCCCAAAGGCGCGCGCTACGTGTAACCAGAGAACACAAAGATGAAAAAGAACTGCGAGATATTATAGGTCTTCTTGTCCGGGAGGGGCAGACCGCGGTCTCAACAACCGCTAAACATGCTAGTACTGGTATCAATACCCTGGAAGATCTTTTACGAAATTCTAATATTTTGTCCGTCCTCGAAGGAGGATTTAAATCTCTCACCACCGATCCGAACCAAAGAAATTCATATCGTAGCCACATACTAGTGGCGGTGGAAAAGATATTGGCACCCGAAGAATCTCGCAAGGAAGCATCACCAGGAGAGGATGTCGAAAAACTGTCAGAAGACATTAACATTGACGTTGGCAATCCGAAAGATGACCCAGATTTTATTGATGTAGAGGAAAAAGAAGTCACCAAATCTGATGGTGAAGTAGAAAAAGAAGAGTTTGCCATCTCCGGAGAAGACAAGACGGGCCGCAATAAGGCCTTTACAGACTTCCAAACCATTGAGAAGGTAATACTGCGAGCTTTTGACGATTTAGATGACCCTGAAGACAGATCACTATTTGGGGAATATTTGATTAAAAATTTAGCTTTATACTTTGATAAGTACGAGGCAGATCTATCGGCCGACGTGGAAGAACCGGCTGATGCGACTACGGCGGAGCCCGGAGGGCCCGGGACTGCTGCAGACTCCGCGGAGCCGGCCTTGGACGTCGGGGACGAAGAAGAAATTGCCAATATAGAATTACAAGAACTTCTCTCCCACCTAGACGTCGACGACATTATTGAAAATTTATTATAAATGAAACCCAGGAAGTCAAATTCCCAGGGTTTTTGCAATGATTTATCCTTCTCAAGAAATTTGAGAAATAAAGGAAAATCTAATGAAGCATTTGAAATAATGCTATCTGCATTAACTCTGGAAGAAATTATAGGTCTTAAAGTTGAATGTTCGTCCCGCCTAACCGATGGACGACTGTACGGCTTTAACCTCTGGTCTAATATTGTTGACATTACCAAAGAGGGGTTGTATAATGCAGTCGTCAGTGTTGCTAGTACGAACAAAGAAGCGTGTAGGATACTAGGTATTAATGAGCAAACGTTTAAAACATTGAAGAAAAAGTATAGGATAAGAGAAGAATACATCGATGATCTAGAATAACTTATTCTGATGTCTTTGTCAAGCACTAAATGGGGGTGGTTCTGGTTTCGACGGGGATTAAAACCTGCAATGGTAGTCTCCGGACCGCGGTTCGATTCCGCGCACCTCCACCACAAAAAAATATAAATATTACTTGACACCTACAAATATAATCTATTATAATAATAATTACTATAGATGTATAAGATATTAGTTCTCTTAATATTACTATGCTCTTGCTCTAATAACATAACTGAAGAAGATATAAGACAAGAAGAATATGGTGAACTATATGCCACGATGGATTGCTGGTGGGGCAATCAGGAAGGCATGGTGGCCACTATATGGTGGTGTGCAGACACACTTGAAACAGAATTAATAAGTGGATATGTCAGCTTCGCGATCGTGAGAGATCTCGACGGCGTTGAATTCTTTTCTATCTGTGGGAGAGATATCGTGCTAAATTCAGGACATCAACTCCACGATAATCTTATAGCTGCAATGACACAGTATACTTATGATTGTTATGAGTCGTATGAAAGAAAATTAGGTAATGAATTCGACTGGATATGGGATGAGCCCAGCAGCACCTTACAACTTATTTGGCGCCCCGAAGACGATTTAGATAAGGTTTTAACCGTATTTGTACCAAAACAAGTAGATTCTCCCCGAGTTTTAGGGTCGGTTTATTACAAAACTGGATATTTTGACTAAATATTACATGAGTGATATTACCAAGATAGCGCTAGCCTTCATGGGCTATGCCATTTTATTGAGTTGGTCGCTATGTCTGTTGGCAGAGCCTGCCGCAGCTAGCGATTACGTGGGAAACTTTGATCGAGTCCCGGCTGTAGAAGATAGACCCCCGAAAGTAGGAAAATGGAAATTCACCCCGACCGTAATTGTGTGTCAATATGCTCCCATTAGTGAGGTGCAAATTCGCAGTGCAACTAGTTTTTGGGAAAGGCTCGGATATAGATTTCATACTACCCAATATAAGTATGATCCGCTGAATAAGTGTCTCAGTGACAACCCTAGGGGATATATTGTTATTCATCTAGTATCACGGGATATCAAGCTAGACGAAGCTTCTTTGGCGCAGACTCATTTTTATGTTGATAACCAAACGAGTGAGATTGAGTGGGCAGTTATCTATATGCGACCGGATGTGAGAGAAACAGTACTAGAACACGAATTGGGCCATGCCCTAGGATTTTTACACTATAATATGGTTAATCATCTTATGAATGAAAAGTGGACTATGGGCGGTTGGGACAAGGAAGGTCTAGAAAACCCGCGTCGATAGGCGATCTGGTGGTATGCATTGACGCCGCTCGAAAGGACGTCAATGGCCATAATCGCAGATTTATTGGATTAGTACTTGACAAATCTATCACAGTCTATAGAATACAAGTAGTGGACAGTGGTAAAGAACTCTACTGGCCCGAATCAGCAACATATCTATGGAAGGAAACCAAATGAGTACTGAAGAAGTAGGAGAAGCTGTCCATCAGGATGGCCCCGCATGGGAAATCGTCGCGAAGTGTGCGACATACGAGGAGGCGGACCAGAGACGCCTGGAACTAGCTATGGAGGAAGATCTTCAAGTGAAAGTTCACTGGCAAGGAAAGGTTAATCACCGATATTACGCGGTCAAGACGCGGTCTGACCCCCGGGTCGCACTTGAGGAAGCCCTCAATCAAAGGCGCGCCGAAAAGAAGAAGCGAAAAGCAAAACTTCAGAAGAAGAGGAGGAAGAAATAATGGTTTGGAATCCCGTAACAGAGATATCAGAGATGACGTCGGATGGTTGGTATTGGGACGGCCTTCTTCGCTTTGAAGATCGCCCCACCGCGGAGAAACAGAAAGAACATATGTTAAAGCATTTGGCGGAAGTAAAAGTAATCAAAAGAGGCGGCTCAAAAGATCCACACTTTCGTGTGGTTTACAAAGAAAACTAGATTATTTTATGATCAGTTCTTTTAGGCGATCGTTAACTATGTATAGACAGAAAGTCACGGGGATTCCCTGTATGATTGATAGTATACTTACAAATCACCTATAGGAGGGAATTAAAATGAGTAGAAGATCAGTAAACCTATTGCGTACGCTAGCAGGAGCTTTCAATATTGCTAGCGCAAGCGTAATCCTTCAGAAAGTGCTTCGATTGAACGCTGGAATTAAGAACAACGGCGACGGCAGCGTTCTCCAGCAAGCGCCGACGCTTGACACCTATGGCCGTTATGAAGTTGCTTATGAAGTCGATTTTGGGGGCAGCACCCCAACCGCCACCGACGACGGCCTGCTTAAGACTATCGCAACGTTACCAGCAAACTGTCGCATCACTCGATGCGAGCTGATTTGTAGCGAAGTGTTCAGCAACAATGAGACTCGATCCGTCGATGTTGTTGCTACCGCGGCCGCGGCCGCTGTTAACGATGTTATCACCCCGACATTAAGTGTAGCTGTTGGCGCCAACCTTGCGTCCTCGGGAGCCGGAGCGCTAGGTGCGCGTCACAGCGCAGTCTTCAGTGGTACCACTGCAACGTCGATAGGCGATAGCGGCGCAGGAACGATTCTGTGCTTTATCAATCAGGGCACCAGTAATGGTACAACTGCGTTAACGTCAGGAAAGGTTGTTGTGTACCTTGAGTACGTCGGACCAAGCGCTCCAAGCGTTAATGATAGCATTTAATAAGTAATATAAAAAATATATTTTTGGCCCCCTTCTTCGGAAGGGGGTTTTTTTATTGACATTTAAGTTTCATGATGTATACTGATATTATGCATCGAGAAGAAACCCGGCGCCAACGTTATGATAATAAACTCCAAACTGCCAAAAAGTATCCGATTAGTCTCTGCGCTATCAATTTCCGCGTTGATGATAATTTTGGGTATTTGGTTAGGAGTGCTGCTTGCTTTGGTGCAGAGCGGCTTTATGTGGTTGGGCACGTTCCTTCCCGGCACAGTATAAAAGCATCGTCTGGTAGTCTTATTGATTATGTGGAAATTGTATCGTTCTCAACTCCACGAGATTTCGTGGACCATGCAAAAAGTGAAGGAATTCAAATCGTTTCTGCGGAGCTGGTGGAAGGTTCAAAGCCCCTGGCTTCTTACAGTTTCGATTTTAGCCGCCCTATTGCTTTGGTGGTGGGTAACGAAGAATCCGGAGTTCCCTCTGAAATAATCCACAATTCTGATGTAGTATATGTGGAGATGCCGGGCATTGGATATTGTTTAAACACGTCTCAAACAGCTAATATCTGTTTGTATGAAATGGTTACCCAATACCGGAGAAGACAGTCTATATTGGTACCCCGGAACTATTTAGAAGTATAGAGGTATAATAAATGTCTGACGACCCGAGAAAAAAACTACCCGCCTTCCTTAAAACTGTGTATCTCTCTAACCGAGAGATTCGATTGCTTCTGGCCGGCCTTTATTCTCTTAACATGTCAAAAGAAGAAGTTGAAGGAACGTTGTGGAAAAAGTTGCTCTTCGAGAAACTCCACAAAAAAACCCGTAGAAAGAAAAATTAAATTGAGTACAGCTGGTGACGATGCTTTAAGACTTAAAGCTGCTATAGAATTCGGAGCAGATTATATCTATACTATTAAAAACGGTGGCCATGGCCGCACTTTGGTGGTAGATGCCGACACAAAAGAACTAGCGTCTATTGCTAGAAAAAAGATTCCTTCCACTTGGGAGGGATTGTTCGTCTTGGTGGTGTATACCACCACTCCCCGAGACCGCGAAGAAGATTTTTTTGGGACCTGAAACGTTTTAATATTAAGTTCATTGCTGGTGTGATATATACTAGTGAGACAAACTGGAAAGTTTGTGCGGTGTAGCTCAATGGTAGAGCCTCCGACTGTTAATCGGATTGCTGCTGGTTCAAGTCCAGCCACCGCAGCCACCCCACTAACAAGAAAGGATATATATGAATACTCCAACTAACCCAATGGCCACCCATCTTATGCATGCTCTGGTCGCCCATTTCGAAGCCGAAAGGGCCCGAGCCATGGCAACAATGCAACTATACTTAAACACCTCTGTAGGTGTAAGTGACCACCCTGATATTGTGGAAGAATTAGTAACAGCAACCACCCGCGTATCCGCGGCTGAAGAGGCACTCTCAACACTGAACAGGCACTTCTTGCGTACTCCTCCGCAGACAGCACCATCTGTCGATGACTAAAAGTCTACCTCAAACTCCATATGAGACCGTCTGCGTCTCCGGAGGTTTTGATCCAGTACACATCGGACATTTACGCATGATCCAGGAAGCTGCAGAATACGGCGAAGTAATAATAATTGTAAATTCAGACGCTTGGCTTATGCGTAAAAAGGGCTATATTTTTATGCCCTTTGAAGAAAGGTGTGAAATCCTTCGGGGATTTATTGGCGTTAAAGAAACAGTAGCTGTAGATGATAAAGATAATACTGTTTGCGAAGCTTTGCGTCGTATTAAGCCCACCTATTTTGCAAACGGGGGCGATCGTAAGAACAATAATACTCCTGAAATGAATGTTTGTGAAAAAGAAGGGATTGGCCTACTCTGGAATATCGGAGGGGGCAAGATTCAAAGCTCCTCCACTCTTGTAACGGATTCCGGCGTCTATAGTGAAACCGCGACGGAGGTAGATGGTGTCGATATAACACCAAGCCGGGTGGACATTATTGCAGCCGGAGACGTAGCAAAGAATGGAGATTATTGAGAAGCGCCTCTAGTTAGTAAAGCCCCAAGGTTTATATGAGTCGAAAAAAGATTTATGTGTTAGACACGAGCGTTTACCTTACAAATGCGGAGTGTATTTATGCATTCGAAAACAATGATATACACGTACCCTTAAAAGTTTTTGAGGAAATTGACAAACATAAGAAGCGTCAAGATGCTGTGGGCGCGCAAGCTAGAAAGATTATCCGCATCTGGGACGACCTTCGCGCGACAGGTTCACTCGATAAGGGTGTTCGTATTCGAAAAGGTCTCGGCATAATTAAATCCATTAGTGCTGCGGGGGTAGAACCTCAAGATCTTCCGTGCGATCTGGATATTAGGGTACCGGATCACTTGATAATAGCTACAGCGCTTAAGGCCCAACGAGAAACCGCGAGCAAAGTCATATTAGTATCTCGTGATATTAATATGCGCGTAATAGCTGATGCTGTTGGTCTTACTTCTGAAGACTTTCAAAATAATCAAATTGTAGATCACAGTGAAAATATCTTTGAAGGATGTACTACCGTATTGGTCGACGATCAGCTCGTGGACCGCTTTTATGAAAAACAAAGTGTGTACCTGGATGATGCTGGACTGTTTCCAAATCAGTATGTGATGCTGGTTTCCAACGCCAACGAGAAAAAAACAGCACTGGGGAAGTTTAAGAACAAGGCAACCCCAATTCAACAGCTCCTTAAGAGTCAAAAAATTTGGGGGATTAAGCCCCGCAATAAAGAACAGCAGTTTTTGATGGATGCCTTGATGGATCCCCAAATTCAGATTGTTACTATAATCGGCAAGGCAGGTAGCGGTAAAACGATCTGTGCCATCGCTGCAGGGCTTGCACAGACCATAGACGAGTCCATAGCTGAATACTCCCGCGTAATCGTTTCTCGGCCCGTACAGCCCCTTGGAAAGGACATCGGCTTCCTGCCGGGGAGCCTGGAAGAGAAAATGACGCCATGGCTAATGCCTATTCAAGATAATCTTCAATTTTTAATGGGAAATGACAAAGTAACCCTTGACATTTACATGCAAAAGGGTACAATAGAGATAGAAGCATTGACTTACATTCGTGGTCGTTCAATCTCTAATGCCTTTATTATAATTGATGAGGCACAAAACTTGACAACTCACGAATTAAAGACTATAATAACAAGAGTGGGGGAAGGTACCAAAATTGTGTTAACCGGTGACGTTGAGCAAATCGATAATGTTTATATTGATGCAACATCTAATGGATTAACCCATGCGGTCGAAAAGTTTAAGAAATTTGAACTTGCTTCTCACGTGACCTTGCACAAGGGCGAACGCTCTAAGGTCGCGACCTTTGCCGCACAGAATTTGTGAGAATTAACATGGAAACAGAGAACTCTGATTTAAACACTCCCGTTGAGGATACCACCGGCCTAAAGCAGCTTGTGGTTAATTATATAGGAAACCGCCTCCTGGCGGAAGAAGAAGTGACGGTGGATATGGCAGTGCAAGTATTTGCTGCCGAATTTCCGGAATTTCTAATGGCGATTGCCGAAGAAAACTTTCTTCGGGGGTACCAACAGGCTCTAGATGACGTAATCCCTACGTCGACGGCGCCAACCACTGAAACTACAGCCGATTAATGGAATACTATATTTATCATATACCGGTCTTTGTGGTAGATCAACCAAGTCCGATGGTAGATATCCCTGCATTTTGTGAGGAAGTCGAAAGCTATATTACGCCGGGACTACTGGCGAATGTAGAGGTTGTGTATATCGGAAGCTTTAAAGAATTAAGCGACCGCAATGCAGCCTTCAGCAACGGCGGAATCTACATGACATGCGCAGAGCCAACCACTTTTGATATGGTTGAGAATTTTGTGCACGAGGTCGCACACTCACTAGAGATGCTACGCGGTCTCAAATTGTATAGTAAAGATTTGAAAGATGAGTTTTTAGGCAAAAGAACCCGGCTCTATCATCTTTTGTCTAGTCACGGTTATCATATCAACCCTCTGTTGTACTCTTTGACGGAGTATAATCAAGAGTTTGATAACTTTTTAGCCAACGAAGTGGGCTATCCCACTTTGTTAACCTTAACGATGGGCCTTTTCGTGTCTCCCTACGGAGCCACATCTCTACAAGAGTATTTTGCAAACGGATTTGAGAAGTATTTTCTCGATAATCCACGAACGGTGAGAGATATCTCCCCGGTTCTGTATAGAAAGATTGAAGAAATAATTAATGACGACGAAGCGTGAACATATATCCTATTCTGAATTAAAAGATTGGGCGCATTGCCCCCATTACCACCAAAAAGCCTGGGTAGAAAGGGTCGCCCCTTTCGAAGGGAACGAATATACAGCCTTTGGAACAGCTATTCACGATGTGTGTGAAAAGAAGCTTCTGAAAGAAGATATTGACGAAGCAGAAGTATTCCAGATCGGCTTTGATAAAAAACTCCAAGAGCTAATGGAAAAAAATATTGAGGTAAATGGATCAAACGTAGAGGCGATGCGCACAGCAGGGCCCGCAATCTTGGCTCAAGTAGAAGATGCTCTTGAAGACTACTTTGGTGACTATGAGGTATTCTCTTCGGAAGAAATGCTTTATGTGCCTATCGAGAACTTTAACATTAACTTTAAGGGCTTTGTTGATGCGGTTGTGAAAGTGGGGGACACTTATCATCTTTTTGACTGGAAGACTTGTTCGTGGGGTTGGGATTCGCGCAAGAAGGCTCAAAAGCTGGTCACATACCAGCTCACACTATACAAACATTTTTTTTGCCAAAAGCACAAGATTGACCCAGAAAACGTAGAAACCCACTTTGCATTGTTAAAGAGAACAGCTAAAAAAGGCCGTGTAGAAATTTTTAGGGTAACGAGTGGTACAAAAAAAACCGAAAACGCCCTTAAACTTTTGTACCAAGCGATTTATAATATCACTAAAAGATTTACTATCAAGAATAGACTGAACTGTCACAAACCCTATCCTTGTAAATTGCTTAATACTGAACATTGCCCATAAGGAACTAATATGTCTGATAAGATTAAGATTTTCACCATTGGTGATCATCCACTATCCCCTTCCGGAGTTGGAACACAAACGCGATATATGATTGAATCGCTGCTTGCCACCGGAAGATATGAATTTGTCTCGTTTGGGGGAGCAGTTTCGCACCCCAATCACGATCCCCAAACTACCAAAGAGTGGGGAGCGGACTGGGTTATCTGGCCTGTCGACGGTTATGGTAATCCGGATATGGTCCGCGCCATGATATATCAGCAAAAGCCCGATATTCTCTGGTTTATGACAGATCCGAGATTCTATCAATGGCTTTGGGCGATTGAAAACGAGATTCGTTCCGTGGTGCCTATGGTATATTATCACGTTTGGGATAACTATCCGTATCCCAAATATAATAGGGTATCCTATGCCTCGAATGACCATGTGGCATGTATATCACAGCTTACATATGACATAGTTCAAACTGTAGCCCCAGAGGTCGACTCTTCTTATATTCCCCATGCTGTGCGCTCTGATGTATTTAAGCCCCTGCAGACGAAGATCACTGACCTTTTTCGCCAACAACGAGGATTCGAGGATAAATTCATATGTTTCTGGAATAGTCGAAATGCGAGGCGGAAACAGTCTGGAACTCTCATCTGGTGGTTTAAAGAATTTTTAGATCAGGTAGGCCACGATAAAGCCGTGCTTATTATGCACACCGACGTAAGGGATCCCCACGGGCAAGACCTTGAAGCTATTATAAAAGAACTGGGGCTTACAAACGGAGAGGTTCAATTCTCACAAGAAAAGGTTAACGCATCAGATTTAGCGTTAATGTATAACGTAGCGGATCTCACCATCTGCATTTCCGATGCAGAGGGCTTCGGCCTGTCTACATTGGAGTCCCTGTCTTGCGGCACCCCCATCTTGGTTACTATGACTGGAGGCCTCCAGGACCAAGTGACCGATGGTAAAAACTTCTTTGGAATTGGTATTGAGCCTGCCTCCAAGGCTATCATTGGATCTCAAGAGGTGCCATATATTTATGAAGACCGCATCTCTAAAGAGGACTTCATGGAAGCGATGCTAGAGATGTATAATATGAGCCCACACCAACGTGAGAAATTGGGTGCAGCCGGAAGAAAGTGGACGCAAAAGAGATTTAATTTTGAGGATTTCGTCCAAAGGTGGGATGAATTGCTCACCGGTATCTACCAAGAAAAGGGCTCCTGGGAGACGCGTAAAAATCACTCCTCATACGAAGTTAGGGTATTCTAATGAAAAAAATAATCATAAAAGCACCGGTATTGTCCAGGTCCGGGTATGGAGAACAGGCTCGTTTTGCGATTCGGGCACTGTCCAGTCGGCCCGATTTGTTTGACCTTTATATAATTAACATCCCATGGGGGCATACAGGAATGATAATGGGAAATTCCGAAGAACGAGAACTCCTCGACGCGTTGGTCTACAAGACAACACAGCACATGTCAGATTGCGGCGCCGCCGGCCCCGAGAGCGCTTATGGGTTTGATGCATCTTTGCAAATAACTATTCCTCCCGAATTTGAAAAAATGGCCCCTATTAACATAGGGTACACCGCGGGCATCGAGACCACACAGGTCGCCCCGCTGTGGATCCAGCATACTAATTCGCTGATGGATAAAATTATTACGATATCAGAGCATTCGAGAACTTCTTTTGCCGACGTAGAATATGAGTCTGTCGATCCCGGGACGGGTAACCGCCACAAACTTGTATTAGAGGTACCAATAGACGTGGTAAATTATCCCACTCGCGAGGCCGAAGCCGAAGAGATTGAAATTCCGTTTGAAACCCATACAAATTTTTTAGTAGTTTCACAATGGGGCCCCCGCAAAAATATGGAAAACACCGTAAAGTGGTTTATGGAAACATTTAAGGATGACCCAGATGTGGGCCTTATCCTTAAAACCAACATCGTTAGTGACTCGTTAGGAGACAGAGAAAAGGTTTCGACATACCTCCAGGATTTTTTGAATAATTTTCCCGATAGGCAATGCAAGACCTATCTTTTGCATGGAGAAATCTCCCCGGGACAGCTAGCATGGCTGTACCAACACCCCAGCATGAAAGCTTTGATAAATATTGGCCATGGGGAAGGGTATGGTTTACCAATGTTTGAGGCAGCTTATAATGGGCTGCCCTTAATAGCAATCCCCTGGAGCGGTCATATGGATTACATTTGCCGTAAGAACAAAAAAGGCAAAGAGGTACCCTCCATAATTAAAGTAGATTATGAATTAAGAGCCGTACAGCCCGAGGCAGTATGGGACAATGTCGTTACGGCCGAATCTAAATGGGCTTTTCCCAAAGCTTCGTCCTTTAGACGCGCCCTGAAAGAGGCCATCACAAAAGAAGAACACTATAGAAACAGAGCTAAACTGCTTCAATCTCAAGTTATTAAAAATCACACACCAGAAAAAATCTACGAGCAATTTGTACAAAGTGTTCAAGATGTTTTCGTGGAGACTCCTGATATAAAGGGGGCAAGCAATGTCCTCCTCCTCTGATGCTCTCAACCTAGTCTACTTAAGTCAGTTTAGAGATTCGAGTGGTTATGCTGTAGCCGCCCGCGGCTATCTTAAAGCCTTGGATAGTTATATTCAAAGTGCCGACGTTAACATCAATTTGAGAATTCATACCATTGTGGTAGAGGATACCAACAGTCTTACCGACGAAGAGGACGCGCTCCTGGAGAAATATGAGTTCAAGACAACAGGTGAGGTTTTTGCCACATCGCAGCAGGAGTATATATTATTGTGGCACCAGCCAGCGCCAATGATTACTCTTGGTGATGCATACGCGCAGAAGGACCCTGCGTGGGCCTGCGCCAAACTGCTTATTGAAAACGCAGCAAAAAATATTAACGTTACTGTGTGGGAAGCAGATAAGCTTCCTGATTTGTGGGTCGACAAGGTTTATAAAAGGTACGATACGAGCGCTGTCATAGTCCCTAGTTCGTGGAATCAGGAAGTATTTTCTAAACAGATCGGCGATCGGCCTTGTTATCTGATTCCCCACACTCTTGATGAGTCGATAGTCCAGCCGGTGCCTCTGCCTCTTTTAGATGGTTTAGAGGATAAATTTGTTGTTTTTGCCATGTCCCAGTGGCAAAACCGTAAAGGATTTGACAAACTAATTCAAGCATTCTGTATGGAATTCGGAGACCAAGAAGATGCGGTGCTTATCATCAAGACCTATGGAGTTCTGATGTTCAATTATCCTCAATCCCCAGAGGAACAAGCTCAACAAATTGCACAAGAGGTCGTAAAGTATAAGCAATCAGTGTTTTTAGAAGGCGGGGTGAAACCCAAGGCCAGCATATTATTAATTCCTAATGTGGTCCCATATCCTGAAATTTCAGCCATTTTTGAGAGGGCCGACCTGTTCGCTCTTTTGACCCGCGGAGAAGGATTTGGTCTTCCAATAGCAGAGTCACTACTGCATGGGACTCCTGTGTTGGTACCAGACACCGGAGGTCATATCGATTATATCCACCCTGATGCGGCGTTCTTTGTAGAGGGCCATTGGAGCCCATACATTTATAAGCCGGAGTATACATGCGATATGAATTGGTACGAGCCACACACCATATCAGCACGTGAAAAATTTCGAGAGGCCTATAATCTTTGGAAAGAGGGTACTCTGAAAAACAGGGGCACTGCCGGCCGCGCACATCTTAATACAATTGGGTATGATAAAATTACTATTGGCAAGAAGATGATCGACGCGGTTTTGGAAGAGGCTACGTCGCTAAAACCACAGGGTATCACCGGCACCACTGTAGATACTAGCTTAAGTATTGATGAAAGGTTGCACTTTCTGAAAGAGAGTTTTGCTCAATTTGACCACCCTCGCGATCGCTTGGATCTCCTGAAGGATGCTTTCAAGGGTGAGGAGTGTTATATTCTGACGTGTGGGCCGTCCTTAAGCGAATATGAAGCTGATCAGCTTAAAGAAAAGCTCAAGGATAAGCTCGTTTTTACAGTAAAGCAGGCCTATGAAGAATTCCGCGACATCGCTGATTTTCACTTTTTCAATTCATGCAACTTCACTCCATTTGGACCCGCCGATGGGAAGCCTCTTATCTCGGTAGGGAGTTCGGGAGAGACTCTTCCTTGGACGCGAGACCAGGCATGGGATGATCAGGAATTGGACATCTTCGTAAAGGTAGTAAACGATTCACGGTCGATCGACACCTCTCTGGCAGGCAAAAGAAACTTTAATGATTGGACCCTAGATAAAAGCGTTAACCGACCATGGGGCCCGGGCATTATGTATGAGTCGGTATTCTATATGGCCGAACACCTCGGAGTCTCGGAGGTTCACACAGTTGGTTGGGACTTTGAGGCCCCGGGCACCACAACCTCGCATCACTATTATGATGGGGACGTTGCTCCCCTCGGCGACAGCAGCGAGACCGAAAGTAAAATTTTAAGACCGTCGGACCATATGGACCCAGGAGAAATTGCCAAGAAAATTGAGGCAAGCCAGTACCTTGACAAGTGGCTCGCGGGTAACGATATCGATCTTTATGTCGCGACAGACGCATCCTACGTCCATAAGAGTGTGAGAAGAAAGAAGATCGTATGACTCCCACTTATATTATTGCCGAAATAGGAATAAACCACAATGGCTCCCTTGCTGTTGCCAAAAAACTCATTGATATCGCAGCAGTAGCCGGCTGCGACGCAGTAAAGTTTCAGAAACGAAATCCCGACGTATGTGTCCCGGAGCACCAAAAAGGTCTCTCTAGGGAGACCCCGTGGGGCACGATGCCCTATATCGAATACAAATATCGTATGGAGTTTAATAAAGAAGAATATGACGAAATTGATGAATACTGTCGCGACAAAGGTATTGCTTGGTCAGCTAGCCCTTGGGATATGGACAGTTTAGAATTTCTGCGGCAGTATACATTGCCCTTTATAAAAATCCCCTCAGCTATGATTACCAACGAAACGTTGATGCGCGCTAGCGCCAAAATGGGAATAAAGGTAATTTTCTCGGCAGGCATGAGCACCCTGGAAGAAACCGATCAGGCTGTCCAATGGATGGGGGAGGAAGGTGCAGAATTTGCTCTTCTACATTGTAATTCAGCATACCCGGCGCCCTTAGAGGACCTCAATCTTTCCTGCATTCAGACGCTCAAAGAGCGCTATGATTGTGAAGTGGGGTATAGTGGTCATGAGTTTCGTCTAGGAACCACCGTAGCTAGTGTGTATTTGGGGGCCACTATTCTGGAGAGGCACATTACTTTAGATCGTACGATGTGGGGTTCCGACCATTTGGCATCAGTCGAGCCGCAGGGACTTATTAAACTTGTAAAAGGCGTCAGAGAGCTAGAGACCGCTCATGGTGACGGCATTAAAAAAGTTACAGAGGGAGAATTAGCTTCCCGTAAAAAATTGAGAGGATATTAATCATGGACAAAAGAGAAAAAGAGTGGGCAGAAAAAAGTTTTTTGAACACAGAGAGAATCGCCTCCCCCCCAACCCGAAAAGCCTCTGAAGATTCATCGTTTAGTTTGGCAGGCGCATCTCTTATACATCCAGACCATGATCCGCGAGTGAATGAACTCTCCTGGCGCCACTGTATTCCTCTTCCCAATGGACAGATAACTCCGGGCACTAAAGACACGGCCCAGGATCTCCGGGAATTTGAGTGGCCTCATGATTTATTCGAAGGCAAAACTGTTATTGATGTGGGGGCGTGTGATGGATTCTTTTCATTTCATGCAGAGAAGCAGGGAGCTAAAAAAGTATTAGCGGTTGACCCCTACAGGTGGACTCTGGACGATCGTTGGTCTGGTCAACAGGGATTTAATCTCGCTCGGGAAATTCTAGAGTCCAAAGTAGAAGACAGCGTGGTACCTCTCGAAGATTTAACACCAGAAACTGTAGGTACTTGGGAGGTGGGCCTCTTTTTGGGAGTTTTCTATCACCTGGTTAATCCTATACAAATTTTGAAAAACGTGTGTGATGTGGTGAGTGATACAATTGTGATAGAAACCATTAATTCGGAGTATCGTTCTTTACTGATGGGCGCTCCTCACCAGCAAAACGAGGATGGAACTCTTCAGCTCGATCCATTTATGACCGGTCAGCCGATGCTCACCTATTATCCAAAAGATGAGGTCGACGGAGATTATACTACGTGGTATGCACCAAATCCTGCTTATATACATGCGTTTTTAGAAGCCGAAGGATTCAAGGAGTTTGTGATGAGACGAACGCATCAGTCTACTCGATTCATTATGACAGCCAAAAGGTAAATGAGATATATAAAAATCATTAACGAGGCCGAGTTCCTCGATGGCTTTAGTGCATCTGTCCGTGATTACGTAGAAACTCATGCCGAAGTAGATCACGTGTGGTATGACGTCACGCGCCAAGAAACATTTGGATATAGTAACAAGAGAGAGCGTGAGAATCCTGACCCGGGAAATTTTAATATGAGTGGGTGGTATAACTTTCACTTAACAGCAGAGGACTGGCTCCGCGGCGCACATCAACTATTTGGGGCCCTCTTTGGAGATGAAAAAAGGTATGGAGATCTCCATCTAGATGAGGAGGTTCTTTATACAACCGATAATAGTCTCCATAAGTTTAAAGATTCTCGTGTTTTGGTTGTGGGAGGGGGCACTTCAAGCAAAATCTACGCTAGCGAACTTGAGAAGCGAGGAGACACTTACGATTATTTGATGACTTGCAATCATTTTTATCTTAATGAAAAGTTATCTCAAACAAAATTCGACCTTATCTTTTTAGGCGAAGAGGTCGATCTGTCAGATCCCAAGTTACAGTCATATGTGAGGCAGCACAGGCCCCTGGTGGGCTTCGAACATGGCTCCCCGGGGAGAATTACAGACATGAATAAGTTTGCCTCCGAAAATGAAACAGAGGTATTTTTATACATGACACGCTACTTCTCGCGACTTGGTTATACTTCTCGTCAAACTGTGTTAGCTGGCCTTCTGGGCGCAAAAGAAGTAGCCTTTATGGGACTAGATGGGTGGCCTCTTGAAGAGGGCAAGGATGAGATGCATACATTCGAAGAGAAGAAGCGCACATCCAAACCACATTATTATGTACACCATAAGTGGGACCATTTAGGTTTAATAATGTGGGACTATGTGCTAAACTCTAATAGACTAAAAAACACCGCCTTTACAAATCTTGCAGAAACAGAGAGCGTTTGTCAACTAGCGGGATTTAAAGAGTTTGTGACGCGAGGATATACCGATTGAAAGACCTAGACGAAATTGCAGTAATTGTACAGGCGCGCCTAGGCTCACAACGTGTGCCGCAGAAGATGCTACGCCCTTTTGCCGGCACAACACTAATGGATATCTATCTCGAAAAAATATCCCAAAGTACTAAAATTCCTCTAGAAAACATTTATGCATCTGTTTACGAAAAAGACTTGATCGAGGTGTGCTCAAAATATCCGGTTCAAATATATCGACGGTCCGAAAAGTCAGCAAATTCAGAAGGCACCCCCATGACTCTTATGTATGAGTGGTGGGATAAAATCCCTTTTAAATATTGTGTTCTAGTGAACGCGTGTGCTCCTTTTCTTAAGCTGGAAACGATTGAAAAATTTGTTGAATTTTATGCAGAAAGCAGTGCCGACGGTCTTTTCGGGGTTATAGATAAGAAAAATTATTATTGGGACTCTGAAATGAGGCTCCAAACTCCGTGGCCAGAAGGTCAGGCTGTGATGAATACGAAATTTGTGGATACCACTTATGAGGGCGCACACTGTCTTTATGCCGGCAGGCTGGACAAGATTGGCGAAGGAACTTGGATGGGTGATTTTATGAAACCAGGAGATATTCAACTATATCCCATGGCCGAAAGAGAAGTTTTCGATATTGATTATGAGTGGCAGTTTGAGTACTATGAAAACCTATACAGACAAGGAGTTAGATAATGCTTTACATATTTGAGATGGCAAACAATCATCAAGGGTCGGTGCCCCATGCCAAAAGAATTATTGAAGAGTTTGCTACAGTAGCAAAAGAAACAGGGGTCAATGCAGCTATCAAGCTTCAATTTCGCCAGCTGGATACCTTTATACATGATGACTTTAAGGACTCGGACCTAAAGTTTGTTAAACGATTTAGATCCACCAGACTGACTAAAGAAGAATTCAGAGAGATTCTTGATCATATACGAAGCCATGGCCTTACTACTATAGCTACTCCTTTTGATAATGAGTCCCTTCCTTGGCTTGAGGACCTAGATGTAGCAGTTATTAAAGTAGCGAGCTGCTCAATTGATGATTGGCCGCTTCTAAATGCCATTTGTAAGATAAACAAAAAGATTATCATTTCTACTGGGGGCGCCAGCATCGGCACACTTCGTAAAGTTTATGAATTATTCAAGCACAATCAACGCGATTTTGCGTTTATGCACTGTGTCGGAGAATATCCCACGCCTGTGGAAGCCTCTAATCTTAATCGTATTCGGTTGATGAAAGAAGAATTTCCGGATATTGAAATTGGCTTCTCTACTCATGAGTCTCCTAACGAGCGCTCCTTGGCGCCTGAGGCTGTAGCGATGGGTTGTACAATTTTAGAAAAGCACGTGGGAGTCCCCACAGAGGAAATTTCCCTTAACGCTTATTCCAATACCCCGGCCCAAATGAAAGAAGCCATTCAAAGCGTACAACGAACAGTCGCCGCCCTGTATGGCACATCCGAAACTGAAGTGGCGTCGCTAGGGGCCCTCAAACGCGGGGTCTATCTCAAAGAGACAGTTCTCCCGGGCCACTCATTCACAGCTGATGACTTTTATTATGCAATGCCCTGTCAAGAGGCGCAATTTAATGTATCCTCTATTCCCGAACTGCTGGAGATGGTCGCGACCACCAGCATCACGGCGGGAAGGCCGCTTTTGTGTGCCTCTGCACGGACTCAACAAGATGAGTCCATAATCCAGAGAGTTGTGGCGGAAACTCTAGAGGCCTTAAGGACCGCCCGGATTCCCCTTTCGGGGAAGGAGCCAGTGGAGATATCTGCTCACTATGGTCTGGAAAGTTTCAGCAAAGTGGGCGCCCTCATTATTGATAAGGTAAACCGCGAATATTGCAAAAAGCTTATTGTTGTACTCCCCGGACAAACCCACCCTGTTCATCACCACATTAAAAAAGAGGAGGCGTTCGAACTGCTGCACGGGGACTGTGTTCTTACTCTCAACGGCAAAGCAGTGAGGATGAAAAAGGGCGATCCGATTCTTATTAACCGCGGTGTTAAACACGGTTTTGCAAGCGATTCTGGTTGTGTAATAGAAGAGATTTCCACGACACATATTCCGGGCGATTCGGTTTATGAAGACGTTAGAATCAATACCCTACCACTGACAGAAAGAAAAGTCAAGATAACCCTACAGGAAGAAAATTAGATGTATAGTATAGAGAACGGTGATAACTTTAAGAGCCTTAATATCACCATTCGGAAAGAAGGGAAATCTGTCAAGATATCTTCACTCGCCGCGGCAGACAACCCTAAAGTATTGGATTTTGACGTAACGATTGATAAGGAGTCTTACTCCGGCACCGGAACGTATGGAGATGATGCTGTGTGGCTGCCCTGTGGGGAATACGGCTTTAAGATTATTAAAGACAACAGCAAATACCACAGCCTAGAAGAGACGTTAGTATCGGTGCGCAAAATTGCTGGGCACCAATCTTTAATGTTTCCAGGGATTAAGTGGGCAGAACTGGTCCAGGCGGATGAGGAAAGTTTTGTTATGGCTTGTGTCGAGAATATTACGGCCACAACTAGCGGGAAAGTCGGATTTCAAGACTCGTATCTTCCCCCGGGCGACAAGGCCTTTATAGAAAAGCAGCTGCCAGCGGCCACATTCCATCTTCAGCGATGTATTCGCGATCTAAATAATTATCAATTGCTCCCCGAAGATGAATGGCACAAGCCGTGCAATATTATTAATGGTAGAGTCGTCGACTTTCATCGGTTTCGAGAGTTTCCGGAGAGGTATCTTTTTAAATCAAACGGCCGCTCCGTGGAAGACCTTAACAACACTTATAAAGCCATGATTCAACGTTATGCAGACAATCTTGATTCCGTCGGAGGGCAAAAGTGGAAGGGAAGAATCTATCAAGGATTCGTATTTGACAATGGAGCGGTTTTTGAAGGATATGCATCAGCTACGGATTTGTATGATTCGTATCGCAAGCTTCCATTTGCTCCTCTCAACAAGGTTGCAGGCAAGAAAGTTCTCGATCTCGGATCAAATCAGGGGTTCTTTAGTTTTCAAGCAGCCATCCATGGCGCCTCGGAAGTTACGGGCCTAGAAATTACAAAACAAGACCTCGAAGCTGCCGCGGATATTAAAGAAATATTGCAGTATGACAATGTTACGTTTCTGGAACAGGATGCCGTAGAATTTTTAGAGAACACCGCAGAGAAGTATGAGTTAATCATTGCGGCATCGGTATTACATCAAATTTATAATGACCTCAAGGGCGCGGATAAGACGTTGTCTAATATAGCGTCCAAGTGTAATTATTTTGCATTTGAAACGCCCGTTAATCATCCTACTATGCTAATTAGTTTGGAAGAGATCTATAAAATACTTTCAAAGCACTTTAATAAAGTAAGGCTTGTGAATGTTTACGACGCCTATTCTAGTGGCTATAGAGCCAATTTTGTTTGCTATGCGCATAAGATTAAATGAACTATTCTGATTACTATCTTTTATGCCGCGATGTGTGGCCCCACCCGGCCCCACCGGTAGAGACTATATACGAAGATCCAGTAGTACGCATTCCTATAGAAAGCTTTGACAAATCCTATATAGAGAATGTTCTCTCCTTGTCTGCAGGTGTGAAAAAAGATTTTGACTTAATGCCGGCCGATCCTGTCATGACCAAGCATATAAATTTATGGAAATATGCAGACGAGATTCATACGATCTGTGACGCTCTGGTTCCTTATCTTGAAGAAAAACGCTTTGGATGTCATTTATATGTGGACAAAATTTATATCTATCGTACTGCCAAGCTGGAGGCGCCTAAATCCTCTTATCTGTGGCACTATGATAACAACCCGGCAGAAATAGTCAAAAATATTATTTACTTAACTGACGTCACTGAATTAAACTCCCCATTTGAATATATGACCAACCCCCACGGACGCGGCATTATCTTCCCACCCTCGCGCAGAGGTACAAAAATGTGGTTAGCAGCACCGAATGGTTCCAGGCTTACTGAGGGGCAGCTACAAGAACTCGTCCAACAAGGCTGCGCACCTCAAAAGGTGACGGGAAAGATAGGAGAAACGTACTCGTTCTCTAACGACGCTATCCATCGCGCAAACTCAATTGTAGAAGGATATCGTGATGTTATAAATATTCGTGTAAAGCCGACACTAGAGAAAGCACCCTCTTATGCAAGCCGAGCGTATACTACTGGGTTCGATGTTCCCGGCTCGGTGAACCCAAACCCCGAGGTTGCATGGAGGGCTATAAAATAGATGAATAACGCGCGCCCTAAAACTATTTTTTGCGACATTGATGGGACATTGCTCAAACATCAAGGTGATCTATCCAAAATTTCGACATCAGGCCCTCAATTGTTAGACGGAACTATCGAAAAGCTGGTGGAATGGGATTCTAAAGGGTATAATATCATCTTGGTGACCGGTCGCCGCGAAAGCTTGCGAAAAAAAACTGAAGAATGTCTCGAAGAAATGGGAATTTTCTATGATATACTTGTCATGGGACTCGGCGGAGGCACTCGCATTTTAATAAACGATCTTAAGCCCACGTCCGAAATCCCGACTGCCATGGCAATTAATTTACCAAGAAACAAGGGGATAAAAGATGTCGTTTTATAGAGAAGACCGACCATGGGGTCATTTTGAAAATCTTCTCGATGAGGATTATTGTAAGGTAAAAAGGCTAACGGTCTTGCCGGGTCAGCGACCAAGTTATCAATACCACCATAAGCGCTCCGAACATTGGACCGTTGTTAAGGGAACAGCCACGGTGACCCTGGATGACAAAGAGCATTTCCTCGGTCCTGGCGACCACATACACATACCAGTGGGGGCCAAGCATCGCATACAGAACAGTGGAACTGAAAACTTAATCTTTATTGAAGTACAGTGTGGCACCTACTTCGGTGAAGATGATATTGTAAGACTTCAGGACGATTATAATAGGACTCCCTGATGGAATATAAGGTTTTAATTCCATCTGCCGGGCTGGGAACCCGACTTGGCGATCTGTCCAAGAACATTAATAAAGCGATGGTTTCGGTTGATAACAAGCCTGTTATATCTCATGTTATTGAGAGGTATCCCCGCGACGTAGAAATAGTTGTTGCCTTGGGATATAAGGGAGCGTTATTAAGGGATTATTTAAAGGTCGCACACTTTGATCGAAAACTTACCTTCGTCGATATCGACCCGTACTGCGGCCCGTCTAGCGGCCTAGGGTACACAATTCTTCAGTGCGAGAAACATTTGCAGTGTCCTTTTATTTTTACACCCAATGACACCCTGGTCCTAGAAAAAATTCCCTTACCTGATAAAAACTGGATGGGATACTCTGAGGCTGAATCAGGGGTACACTATAGAACAGTTCAGGTAAATAATAATTTAATTGAGAAGATCTACGAAAAGGGCGAAGGGGTAAACACGAACCCTTATATCGGCCTCGCCGGTATTCATGATTATAAATCTTTTTGGAAGATTATGAATGATGGGGTTAAATACGGCTCTATTAAAATAGGGGAATCCTACGCTTTTCGGGAACTCTTGAAAAAGAGTTTTCCTATTGGTGCAGTTCACTTCTCTTGGTATGACACAGGAATAGTTGAAAATCTAGAGATTACCCGACAGGTTTTTGCTAAAAAGGACTCTCCTCATATTCTAGAAAAACCAAATGAAGCTATTTGGTTTGTTAATAATAAGGCCGTTAAATACTGCGCAGACGAAAAATTCATCAAGGATAGGGTCGACCGCGCCGCCCATATTAAAAACTACATTCCGGAGGTAACCGACACTAAAACAAACATCTATGCTTACAAATTGATAAACGGAGCAACCATGTCGCGCGTGGTCACTCGGCCCCTGTTTCAGAAGTTCTTAAATTGGATGAATGATTTCTGGGTGCCGGCGCCTCTCAACGATAAAGCCCGGGCCACCTTTGAAAAGAAATGTTTAAATTTTTATTATGATAAGACGAAATCCCGCATATCTCAATATTTTACTCGCTTTAATGGATATGATTCAGACGATGTTATTAATTCCATAAAGATACCCAAAGTCTTTGATCTTTTAGAAAAGGTCGATTGGAAGCGACTGTCGGATGGGAAAGCTGCCACATTCCATGGAGATCTGCATTTCGAAAATATTTTAGTGGCTGAAAATGGAGACTTTTATTTACTCGATTGGAGGCAGAATTTTGCTGATATAAAAGAATACGGGGATGTCTATTATGACCTTGCCAAACTTTTACACGGCTTGATCGTGCCTCATGAGATGGTGGATAAAAATAACTTTGTGATCGAGCAGGACGGCGGAATCGTGAGTTTTGATATCCTACGAAACCAGAAGCTCGTCGAGTGTGAAAAGATATTTAAAGACTTTGTGGTCAGTTCCGGATATGACTATTATAAGGTAGAGCTCTTAACAGCACTAATATATTTAAATATTGCAGCCCTTCACCACTACCCCTATTCAGAATTCTTGTTTTACCTGGGCAAATACCAGCTGTTCACCTTATTGCAGGAAGAGGGCCGGTAATGCCTAACATCTTTATAGGCCCGATGAGTAAAAACGTGGTGGATGCGGTCATCGCAGTCAGCAACGAGGAGAATCTTTCTATTGGTCTTATCCCATCGCGTCGCCAAATCGAATATAGTGGGGGCTATGTGAATAACTGGACAACTCAACAGTTTGCAGAGTACGTGCGCTCACGGGCCCCCCGCGTAGTGCTACAGAGAGATCACGGAGGAGCCCAACAGGGAGACATTAGCGACGACGGGCGCGAGTCTTTTCTCCATGATGCTTTTTCTTCTTTTGATTTGATTCATGTTGATCCATGGAAAAAGTTTAAAACCGTTCCAGAGGCGGCAAAAAACACCATCGAAATGATAGAATATATTTCTTCTTACAATCCCAGCTGTCGTTATGAGGTGGGAACAGAAGAGGCTATTCGACGATATGAGACGGCAGAGTTAGATAGTTTTTTAAAAATACTTAAAGGACAGCTTAATGCGGCCTTGTGGGAAAAAATAGAATACGCTGTTATACAAGGAGGAACAGCCCTGCTGGGGACCGAGAACATTGGAGTCTTCGATGAGCGCCGATGCGCAGCAATGATTGAGGTTTGCACCAACCATAGCCTCAAAAGCAAGGAGCACAACGGAGACTTCCTCGCGCCGGGAGAAATAAAGAAACGCTTTGCACTCGGCCTAGACGGCCTGAACATAGCCCCCGAATTTGGAGGGTGCGAAACAAAATGTATATTAGAAGCACTTCAGACAGAGGAGCAGTTAGATCGTTTTTTCAATTTGTGCTATGAATCAAAGCGGTGGAAGAAGTGGATGCCTTCAGATTTCGTCTTAACAAAGAGCGCACGACAAGATATAATAAACGTCAGTGGCCATTATGTCTTTTCGCATCCGGATTTTATTCGCTTGAAGAATGAAATCCCCGAGATTGACTCCAAAATCCATTCTGCCTTGGTTTCAAAACTAAAAGGCATTCTTTTGGTGGTACAACACTGCAAGGAAGAACCATGAAAGCACCCGATAAAAAACCAAAAAGAAAAGACTTCAGAGTCTTAATTGTTTATCCTAACTTAAGTATGATGCTTACTCCCTCATATGCGATAGGGCTATGGACGGCAATATTGAAAGACCAAGAGTATGACGTAGACCTGTTTGACTGTACCCCTTATATGCCCACATATGAGTTTGTAGGGCAGAAGAAAGAAGAGAAGATTGCCGATGCGATGGATGAGTCAGCTAGTGCAACACGAGCTAATAAGCTTATGGCAAGTCGTAAATATGATCCTATAAAACTGTTTGGCCAACCTAAGACTGACTTGTTGGGTGATTTCCGTGCCAAGGTAGAAGAATATAACCCGCATGCGGTCATTATTTCAACACTGGTTGAGGATACCTGGCCCCAGGCCCAAGACTTATTAAGAACTTTAGCTGAATATCCGGAAGTCAAATCAATCATTGGCGGAGTTTTCCCCACCATGGCCCCGGAGGAAATGATTGTTGACCCCCATATTCAGTGTTTAGCGGAAGGAGAGGGAGAAGAAACAATCGTTGAATTTTGTGAGGCTGTCCGGCTCGGTCAGTCTACCACTAATATTAAAGGCACCCGAGCAAAGGACAGCCGCGGCTTTGTCCGTAATAACGATCCACGACCCTTGATAGACATTAATCATATAATTCCTGATTTTTCATTGTTTGACGAGAAGCGCTTCTTACGACCGTTGGGGGCAAAAATTTGGAAAGCTATGCCGATTGAGACCTATAGAGGCTGTCCCTATAAATGTGCTTTTTGTAATTCCCCCAAGCAGGTGTTGTTGGCCAAGGAAAAGAAACAGGGCCTTTATACGCGACGCAAGACTATGGATACCTTAAGGCGCGAGCTTGAGGCTATGGTCGATCGATATGAGCCTAATTTTTTGTATATCAACGATGATGCGTTTATGGCGCGCCCCAAAAAAGAGATCAAAGAATTCGCCGAGATGTACAAAGACTTTAAGATGCCTTTTTGGTGTCAAACTCGGTTTGAAGATATAGATGCTGACAAGCTAGCGTGGCTCCGCGACGTGGGGCTGTACCGGATGTCTTTTGGGCTTGAGCACGGAAACGAGGAATTTCGAAAGAAAAGGCTCTTTCGGAACATCAGCAACAAGCTAATCGTTGAGAAGGCCCAGATATTGGGAGACTTCAAGGTACCCTATTCAATGAATATTATTATTGGCATGCCTTACGAAACTCGGGCCCTAATCTTTGATACTATCGAGCTAGCCAAAAAGGTGAAGACATTTGACTCTTTGGCTGTTAACATTTTCGCACCCTATCGGGGTACTGTTCTGCGCCAAAATGCCATCGACGAGGGCTGGCTAGACCCAACATTGCAGGCCACATCGTTTATCGAAAAATCTATTTTGACAATGCCAGAGCCATACCTGCAACCGGATGAGATGCTTGGCTTGCAAAGGGTGTTTCCTTTGTATGTGACGATGGATGAATCTTTATATCCCGATATTAAGAAGGCTGAAGTCTTTGATGAAGAAGGAAATCAAATCTTTGACAAATTGTCGGAGAAGTATTATATTGATAAATACGGAACCAGTGAAGCAGAGAGAATGCTGACGTATGCTGGTTGATAAGGAATAAACATGAATTTAGAAGAAACTGCACGCTCGTATTTTTCGGCGTTTGAAAATAAAGACATAGCTACTCTCGCGGAAATGTTCCATGATTCGGTAAGTTTGAAAGACTGGAATATTTGCGTGGACGGCAAGGAGTCGGTTCTAGAGGCGAACACGGATATCTTTGAATTCGTTGGAGACCTGTCAGTTAGGGTACAAAATCTTTATGTATGTGGGCTGACAGCTATTGCTGAATTGCTGATTGTTGTTGACGATACTGAAGCCCTCCCGGTCGTAGATATTATTAAATTTAACACGGCCAAAAAGATTGAGTCGATTGTTGCTTATAGGGGCAACTAAAAGGATTGGTAGAGGAAAAGAATATGAAAACAGCGATATGTTTCAGCGGACTTGTAGGAAGTACCAGAGGGAAGAGTCAGGAGTTAGTCGGAGACTTTAAAAAATGTTTTGAGATAAGCTCTGCTCTTTATAGGGAACATATTATCGACAAAAATGATGTTGATATTTTTGTTCATTCCTGGTCAACTGGGGTGCAGGAGGAAATTCTAGAGGCGTACCAACCCAAGAAACATATAATCGAACAGCAGCGCATATTTGATATTCCCGCTCACGTGCGTCCCCCTGGTGCTGATGAAGTAAGAAAACAAACACATTACAGTCTTTGGTATAGTAGAAAAAAGGCTATGCAATTAAAGAGCGAGTACGAGAAAGAGAATAACTTTAAATATGATTGTGTTATGCTGGCCCGGTTTGATTTAGCATGGCAGACGGATTTAATATTTAAAGATTACGATCAAGAATATTTTTGGACGCAAAACTGGCCCCGAAAATATTTGAATGGCAGGGAATTAAGTGACGTAGAATATTGGCAGCTGTCGGACTCTGGCTTAAAATTTGAAACCAAATGGGTAGGGTATCCTCATAACCATGAGGGGCTCATGGGCATGTGGTTTTTTTCGAACTCTGACAATATGGATAAATTTGCAACATTCTATGACCGACAGGATGAGTCTTGTCTCCCCGGCAACTGCCCCGGCGCCCCCGGGGTGCCGTGGAAAATTTCAGCCCACCGCCAGTGTATCTATCACCTCGAACAATTGAACATGATAGACAAATTAAAGTTTTGTAAGAACTGGCACGACGATTGCCCCTCCGTCCGGAGAAAGTACTTTAAAGAGAGATGAAAATAGCTGTATGTTATTCGGGCCAAGTTGGTGGTCTTCATAAAGCAATTGCCAATCATAGGCATACCTTCTTGGATGCTAATAACTGTGATGTATATTGCTACACTTCTAACGCTGTAAGTCAAAAGGACAACGCTGCGGTAAACCTACAGGCTGCCACCGAAGCACAGCCTTACTTGCCGGCAGGGGTGGGATGGAGGAAGAATTATAAAACTTATGGAATTATTTATAAGGTAACAGAAGATTTAATAAAGAACCTCTTTGACCAATGTTTTGGAGAGAACCTCGTTTCGTGCGCTATCGAAGAAGAGGTGGTGGGGGACACCACGCACGACACAGACATGACAAAATGGGAATGGATGCGGAAACGACAGCTCTACAAATTAAAAAAATGTAATGAGTTGCGCAAAGAATCGAACAAGGATTACGATTTGGTGATTCGTTCACGATTTGATTTTGTTCTCGGAGTGCGAATCAACATGGAATCAATTGTTAAGACGGTTGGCGGCCTAGAAAACATGGAGAATAAAATATTTGTGTTTGGTGGGTTCGGTTGCTCTCCTCCTATGATTTTTATGGATGAATACTTTTGCGATGGGTTCGTGTTTGGAACGCCCAAGGTAATGGATATATTCAGTTCTTTGGTGGACCATGAGGTCCCCTATGATCCTCACCCAAAATACGTGGCAAATTGGGAAAAATGGGGAGACAGTGTCGAACACCAGTTTCGGAGTCACATGTTGGCTAATGATATAGAGATTTGTTATATTTCTACTCAACGATCCACTTATGCTATAGCGAGGTAAGAGAATATGGAATTTATTAATAATTTAACAGATGATAGGTTTTTAGACGATCGGGACCGGTCACTTTTTGCGGAAGTGGTGGGGCACCCTCTATCTCAACTGAAAGGGGAACTCAAAAAGCAGCCTTCCACTTTTTTGGAACAGGTGTATAGCAATGAAAAATTTGTAACGTCCGAGTTAAACTTCCTGGGGCTGCACCTCTATCGTGTTTTATTGGCCCAACGTATACATGACAGACGAAACCCGGCCCTAGATGACGCCGCCAATTTGTATAATCGAAATGGCTATATAAAGATAAGTAATTTTTTACCCTTGGATGAGTTCCGTAGCCTTCGAAGTCGATTTGAGTCTGAGACTCAAAACAACCTGGCTATGAAAATCGGCTTTAACGATAACCGTTTTTTCTTACGTTATCCCGAGTTTAACACGCTTATAAAAAAATGCTGCCACATTCGAAGCCTCTCTGACGATGCTCCCAACGGGGTACCCCGATCTCAATTTTGGAACCTCCAGCACAACGGAACTGACCCTCAATACCGCTTTCATACGGATACGTTTCACCCTGTATGCAAGATGTGGCTATATTTAGGGGATATTGACAAAGAGAGCGGCCCACTCACCCTCGTAAAAGGCTCACATCATCTCACCAGACGCCGGCTTCAGTGGGAACAGGAGACCTCGATGATCTCCCCGGGAAGCGATTTATGGCACACCCGGGTGCAAAAAGGTGGCCGCCCAGGCCCCTTTCGGATATTAGAAGGATCCACAGAAGAAGAAGAGCTTCAAGAACTAGAAAGAATAGGATATAATGATATAGTTAGGCTGACAGGGGCTGCCAACACTCTTATAATAGCTAATACACGTGGCTTTCATAAAAGGGGAGAGGCACTACCCGGCACAATCCGACAACAACTAACGGTTCAGTACCGTTCTAAAGCGTTTGGAATTTATTAATGATCATTTATGTTGACATTGACGAGACAATTTGTGAGTCTCCTCCTTCGCGCGAATATGGAGAAGCTGTGCCACATTTGGATAGAATAACCAAAATAAATTCACTGTATGATGAAGGTAATACCATCATATATTGGACAGCCCGCGGAACCGGCTCCGGTATAGACTGGAGAGAAACCACGGAACAACAATTTAAGAAGTGGGGGGTCAAATATCATGATTTGATGTTCGGCAAGCCCATTTATGACCTGTTTATTGATGACAAGAACATCAATACTGATAACTTTTTTAAGGAGAAAAAATAAATGAAATTATCAAATCAAGCAATTGGAGCTCTTATGATGGCGCTTCAGAAATCTCTTATGGAGCAGAGCGATATTGTACCTGTTTTAAGTGAGATGGATTTCGAGAAATCCCCCGACGTAAAGCGGTGGGGTACAAAAACGGGCGAACTAGTTGTCACTAACCCGCCCATTGTTTCTTTAACTGGCGTCGAAGCCACCGAAACAGACAACACTACCAATCAGGAGATTAATTAAAATGGTTACACGGAGAACTAAACGGACAACAACCCAGAGCCCCGAAAAAATAGTTGGAGGCCCGACATATATTACAGCCGGAGACGCTCGCGAACTCATAGATACGATGTTGCGACAAGCACTGTCCGAACAATCCCGAAATCTAGAATCTCATCTCAACGACATTCACAAAAGACTTATTAATTTAGAGAAATAGTGATGCCTCGATATGTTTATCGGTGCACCGAATGCGAAGAGTTATCTACGATTTTCCACTTATCAGAGGAAGTTCGCCACGATTGTCCCAAATGTAATAAAGTTAACAGCTTAATTAAACTATTAACTCGATTTACAACTCCCAAAGCTAAAGCCGCCCCGAAAGTGGGTACCGTGACAGAAGAATTCATCCAGGACGCGCGCGAAGACCTTGAGCGCCATAAGGATACGTTAGGGAGGTACGACGAATGATGAGTGTGATATTAGGAATTTCGTTGGTAGCGAATGTTTTTTTAGGGTGGTATCTCGCCACGCTTTTAAAAAAACTATTATATGTTTCTGCCAATCTCTCGGATTTATTTTTAACCATTAAAGCATTTCGAGTTTTTGTGTCGTCTCTTTATAGTATGGACAGCTTTACTGGCGAGCCCATGATTGAGGAATTGATATTTCGTCTCCGCGAGGTAAACGAAGAAATAGAAGGATTCCGCGAGATCTTTGTGTATACAATTGATAGTGAGATAGAGGAGGAGTTGGATGCAGCCCAAGAAGAAGCGTCGCAAGTCTAAAAAAAATCATTATTTTACAAAAGTGCACGAAGATGCTATTGTGAAATACGCCAATACGACAGACCGACAGTTACGCTCCGAATTGTATATTGCATATATTCAGCCAGCCTTTGATCAAATGGTGGATAAAATAATTTATACTTATCGGTTCACAACGTTGCCGAACATCGATTATCTTAAAGAAGATTGCAAGGTGTGGTTGACGACAATACTAAACAAGTATGATCCCAACAAGGGATCTAAAGCCTTCTCCTATTTTTCAGTAGTAACCAAAAATTGGTTTATTCATAAAGTCAAAAGAACACAGAAACGCAACAGAACCGAAGTGTTTTTAGAGGATATGGTCAACGAGCTTGACGAAGATCTTATTTCTAAAGAACCTACTTACGAAGAAAAAAGAAATGAACTCGAATTTTGGAAGTCTTTTGGAAACGAAATGAACACCTGGGATTCTTTTATGTTAAAAGAAAACGAAAAAAAGGTCCTCATGGCAGTTCGGATTTTGATGGATTCGGCAGATACAATTGAGATTTTTAATAAAAAAGCTATTTACTTGTACTTGAGAGAGATCACCGGCTTGAACACAAAACAGGTGGTAAATAATCTCAATAAATTGAGAAAAAGATATAGGGTATTTAAAAACAAATGGGAAAGCGGCGAAATTTAAGTCTAGATGATTATCTAGAAGAAACAACCACTAATATTCGTGAGGACCGGGCCATGGCAAAGTCGCTCCTTATGGATGCCATTAATGATATGAAGGTGTCGGACGCATCACGCAAAGAGCTTGGCCCCATTGCAGCCAAGTATGTTGAAAACCTTCAGCGCTCCAACGAACAAATGGTTAAACTCGCCGGCCTCATTCAGAAGCAAAAAGCCCACCAGCACGGTTTAAGTGCCGACGACAAAGAGCAATTATTTGATCTTTTGAATGAGGAGCAGGAAAATGGGTGATCGACCAGCCGGCTTTTTTCTTGATGAGTTGTCGTTTGGAACATTAAACAATTTCCGCGACACAACTACAAACAGGGGCGCAGACCAGCGACGGCAATCTAGTGCAAACCTGATAGATGATGCTTTACGAAAGGCCTTTGGCCGAGACGCCCTCGAAACTGTCGAGCGCTTTAATGGGGTTATCGTTGCTAAACGTCAAGTTAGTCGGGCGATGTTTCAGAAAAAAGGGCCCCTCATTACGGCATATGCCCAAGGGCGCCCCTCCTCGGATTCCACCCCGTCACCAGTTTCGGTGGACGCGCCCTATTTTATTTATAAAGTGTACATTCCGGAAATTGAATCAAGGCCTTATCCCTTGAGTGCGGATGACCCAGTTCTTCAAACCTACGCAGATGTACATGCTTCGACCGACGTTGATATGCAATATGCAGAGATGCCTGTTGCCGGCCTCGTGTCCGTAGAGTACGGCGACCTAGAAAATCTTTTAGATCCCGTAATAGTGGAATATCAGGGAGCCTCTCCTTTAAAATGGGATGGCATGAAAGGCAATGCGAATGAGGCAGCGTTTAAAGGTGGCACCAAAGCCCGCGCAGGGGCTCTTACTGGTATGCTTGGGGGTGCCGGCGGCGACCGTCCCCGGGGATCAACATCACATCAAAAGAAGATGGTGAAAGAGGCTAAAAGACTTAAAGAGATCCGGAAGGAGATGTTTTTATCTACAGGAGAGACCAATAACACGGCCCGCGGCGGTCTCCCGGGCCCACTTTCTAAAAAGAGCACCAGCAGCTGGACTAGTAATGCCATTCTTTCTTCAAAGGATCAAACAGCGCTGAAGGCGAAATTTCAAGACAAGATTGATGCAATTGCATCTAGGCTGGGGATGCGAGTTAGCACTCTTGAAAAGATTTTCAAGAAAGAGAGTGGCACGTTTGATCCCTATGCTATAAATCATGATACGGCCGCCACTGGCCTGATTCAGTTTATGCCTGAGTTCTCGGTAGCCGGAACAGCCGGCTCCCTAGGTACCACCGTGGAATCGTTGCTGACTATGGGCCCCGATAAACAACTGGATTTTGTAGAAAAATATTTTGAGAAGAACAAAAGGGGGAATATGGCTGAAGAGGTTGATTGGTATTTTATTGTATTTTATCCTGCGGCTATCGGGAAGGATGATAGTTATGTAATTGGCACTGCGCGTACAGCAGAAGTCAATTCAGGCTATGCAGATCCTCAACATCCGCAAGGCCTTATTACTCGCCGCCGCGTAAAGGAGAAGTGGGGCTAATGTCCGGTGGATTTCGATTTAGTGAATTAGATTTTGGTACCCTTAACCGCTTCAAGGAAGGAGTAGGGGGAGATGCAGATCCTCGCCGGGATAACTCTCTAGGGCTTTTAAATCGAGCACTAGAGAAAACATATGGCCCTCAGAGCCTGAATTCAGTGGAAACTTTTCAAGGAATTGTGGTGGGTAAAAGAGAGGTGAACCGAGCCGCTTTTCAAAAAAAGGGATCGGTATTGTTACAGTTATCTCGGGCCGGCTCCGGCGCATCCGATACTGTTTCGGTGGATGCTCCATACTTCGTGTATAAGGTATATATCCCCGAACTTGAGGCACGCCCACGACCCTTGTCCGGAAAAGACCCGGTTATCCAGACCTATGCGGATGTTTATGTGTCTGTTGATGTGGAGCTAAAATATGGAGAGCTGCCCATGGGAGGTCTGGCCTATGTTAAATATGCCGACAAGGAAAATCTTTTGGATCCTATGATTGTTGGCTATGATGGTAATGTAGCTATCGAGTGGTCCGATGCCGCGTCATTAACGCGGAAGACGTATAAGTCTAATTCCAAAAAGAAGACCAAGAAGCTTCCCAAGGGCTGCGAGATGTTCGTACCCTCCAAGAAAGGAAACCCCCACAACGCACTGGCCATTGGAGCATCTTATACTCGATGGTGGAGCTCCTATGCGTCTGATCACAATTTAAAAATGGACCGCTTCGCCTCCAGCGGCAAAACCATCGCATATATTAAAAAACAATTCGTCACCGCTGTTGAAGATGGGGAGTGTTTTAGCGATAAGAATTACGATTATGTGTTTTTCTTTGTGGGTCCGAACTCCCTTGCAGCAAATGGAAACGGCAAGACACCTTATAATCAATTAATGGGGTTAGTCAATACTGTAAAAAGTAAATTTCCCGGGATCAAAACGGCAGCGCTAACGATTCAGGGATGGTCTGGTTGGGGCCTCAAAAGAGGGTGGATAACATCAGACCCATCCAATACCGAGAAGCCAAGCGGCTGGAAGCTGACCCGCAGCGGCCGCGGAATCGTACTGGGAACCAAAGAATATAATCGACTTATTAAGGGCGGCTCTTTTGATTATGTAGTTGATTGGGCGCCAGTGGGAACGGTGAACTACACGTCAGATGATCCGGAGAAGTTTATTCTCAAACCCGAATATGACGCCGACCTCCTTCACCCCAACGATGCGGCCCATAAGATTATAGCTAAAATGGTGAAAGAAGAGATGGGCTGGTAGCAACAAAACAATGGCTAAATTTGATTTAAATACCCTAGAATTTGGAACCCTTAATAACTTTGGCGAAGGCTTCGGAAACAAGGGAGATCCACGACGTGATAACTCTCTGCAGTTTCTCCGACAAGCTATGTCCGATCTTTATACTCCTGATTCTCTTAAAAAGGTAGGAAGATTTATAGGGGTGGTTGTATCAAAAAGACAAGCGAACCGGGCTGCGTTTCAGAAGAAGGCCTCTATCCTGATCGCATTGGATACATCTAATTCCAAAGGCACTCTTGTTGATGCTCCATACTTCGTGTATAAGGTATATATCCCCGAACTTGAATCCCGGCCTTATCCTCTGGACGGAGCAGATCCGGTACTGCAAACATATCCGGATGTTTATGTGACAACAGATGTCGAAGCCAAACATGGCCAACTTCCAATTGGCGGCCTGGTTACGGTTCGGTATGTAGACAGAGTTAGTTTAACGGATCCGATGATTATTGAATACGAAGGGGCTATTCCTTTACGTTGGACAGGAATGAAGGGAAACAGCAGCGAACTCGCTTTTAAGGGAGGCCATGGAGGCGCCTTGGGATATGGAGGTGGCTCCAGTCGCTCAACCGTAGGCGGCCAGCGAGGAGGTCCAGCCCCACAGCCCTCCGGAGTAGGCCCGCGGCAGATGAACAAGGGCCCCAAGTACACTTACGCCGAACTAAAGCCAATCTACAGACTATTTAAGCCCATATTAGATGCGATCGCCAAGCCCGAATCCGGACGTCGGGGTTACGATGCCGGAAACCACCCAGGAACCTATCGAGCTTTTAACATGAGTGAGGAATTGTTTAGAGACTCTGACCCTGCAGATGTAAAACTTAGTGTGGTCCAAAGCAAAATGGCCGCTGATCAACTGTTTGCATCGGGGAGATATCAGATAACTCCAGGGACGCTCAAATCCGCGATCAGAGTTGCGGACATTAGTGCGACATCTTATAATTACGACAATGTTACCCAGGATATCCTTGGCATTGAGCTGCTTCTCTATCGAAGGGGTCGCGCCGGTTTGTATTTGACTGGGCAAAGCGATGATATTGTCGGAGCCGCCCAGTCAATTGCAATGGAATGGGCCGGGGTCCCGGTTCAGTTTGACGAGATAGGCGGCGATAAGATTCAAATGGTTTATCGCGGCGAGTCTTTCTACAAATATGTAGGAAAAAATGCTGCGCACGAGAAACCAGAGGTCTATATCAGCGCCCTGCAGAGGACGAGACAAAACTTGGAAGGAAGTTCCGAAGCGATCGCGCTTTTTGGGTCGGCAACAGCCTAATCAACGGCATGAAATATTTAAGAACACCTAATTATAAGGAAGGAAAGTTAGTGTAATGGGAAGAAGAAAACAGAATAAACTCATTGATTTGAGTCTCATGTGTAAAGATCAGAAGGAGTATTATGATGCCCTCGATGACGACGGTAAACTCGAGTATCTAGGCTTTAACGGCCGCGCCCGAACCAACTTTGATTCTCCGTCGTTTAACGCACTCCCTGGTCGAGAAACCGTCTATAACTCGGGCGATGCACCCAATCCTGGAAATGCATGGATAGTTTTGGGACTCGATCGTCCTAATCTTGAAAGCAGCGGCTTTGGCGGAAGCAATGCCACCAACTGCGCTGCCATCGATATTGTGGCCGGCCGAGCCGGCGGCTCAAAAGGGCCGTGGGAGACCCCGCAGAAGACTATGATTGATGGAAAGTGTCAGCCCTATAGGGTTGACTCTAATTTTAAGCTGGACGCCGCTCGAATCTACGTGAGTCAGATGGCAGACGTGGATACATATTTTCAGCTTAAGCCTGGACACGTGGGGAACACAAATAGAGAAGAGCCACGCTCCTGCGTTGCAGTGAAAGCGGATACTGTCCGCCTGATCGCTCGCGAAAACATAAAACTTGTGACTCGAACTGATGAGCAGAACTCACAAGGCGGCCGCCTCGGAGACGCACTTACAAGCGGGTACGGCATCGACTTGGTGGCGTGTAATGATGCGGCAGCGTTACAGCCTATGGTGAAAGGCGAGAACCTTCGGATTTTTCTTGAAGTTTTGGCGAAAGTACTTCAAGACTTTGTCTCCTCGACGATGACCTATGTTAAAGAAACTCGCAAGCTTCATACTGCACTGATTAAGCACACGCACATAGCTCCCTTTTATGGCATGAAGACTGCGCCCGACTTTGATCTGACAATGAAGGATGGGCTCAATGTCCTTATTAACAATGTTACGAAGGTTGACACGGGCGGTATGTCATTGAACGCTGCTCTTAATCAAGTAATTATGGAATTTTTATCATCCACCGGCGCAGAGACGGTCGACGAGAAGGGGGGCCCTTTGAATATCTTGAGTCCCTATAACTCTAATAATTAGGTATTTATTGAATGTCCACAATTGACAACTATCTTTTAAATGATGCAGAAGCAAATGCCGGCGGCTATCGTTCGCGAGGCCGCAATGTGCCCTTCATTGTAAAAGGCGAGAACCCTAGTGACACTACTGTTAAAGTTAAACTGTTGTTTGATAAATTTGAGAACGTTGAAGACTTTGAAGGTCAACTTCCAGCGGTGAAAAGCAAAGCTGTAGATCGATATATACTTCATTTTTTTCCTGAATATTATCTTAATTACCGCACCCATCGACGCAACAAGGGAGACACAGAGAGCCTTGATCCCGTATTCGAAGCTGCATATCGGAGGCTACGACAAACCCTGAAAGACAATGTTACCGCGGTATACTATTTTCCGCATAATCCGGAGCTGAAGAAGACTAAGCACTTGGTCCTGGCAACCCTTGAGCTTCCTCTATCATTTGAGATAACAAAGGCCGAGGCAGAGACACTTAAAGACGTAGCAGCCCGGTCCGTTGGGTATCCGCCGGCAGGGGCCCACGAGGCTACCGCGTTTCAAAAAATCGACGGCCTTAGTGAGCCTTCCGACATGGGCCCAACCGATACCCAATTTTTGGTGGTGCCCTACCCGTCTGTTTTAATGATTTTATTGCGACAGATGAAGAACCTTCCAAATTTGGATTCTGCACTAGGCGCCTTTAATATGGACGAAAAGATTTCAGGGGGCGGAGGGGTTACCACCTTGCAGATCGGGTCTATGGTATCCAACAATAATCTTGTTAACGATGGGTTGGCTTCTTTTAACGAACAGATGAATATGTTCGAAGGCACATTGCCGAATCCTCTTGATTTCGGGGCCATCCAATCCTCCTTGATGAAAATATTAAATATTATCGTTATGGAAGTTGTTAAGGACATCGGCAATGATTTTACTATGGCGTCGGGTACTGTTGATCTTACAGGATTAGAATTTCAAGAAGCTGACAATATTTACATCGAATTTGGGTGGGACGAAACTGGAACAGCAATTTCTGGAATGTCCTATACTGTCAATGAACTCGGTCCCGACCGCCAGCACCTGCGCACTGGCTATATGACCAACATAGTGTGGAACAAGCGCTGGCGCGACCCCTTTACTCTTGACACGTTGAAAATGTATGAGACATTGGTGGAGACAATGAAAATGCTGGGCGACATCGGCTCGCCCGACTTTTCTTTCGTAGATTTTCTATCGTCCAGCCCCCCGGGGTCTTTTGGTTTTGAGGATAACTTTGATTTCTCGACACTCCCCAAACCCGGAGATTTTAAAAATTTGTTTCTTAAGGAGGCCGCCAAATTAAATATTATTGATCTTGGAGATGTAAAAAATTTAGAAAAGGGCTTCCTCGGCGCGTCCGGGCCGTTGGGAGTAAAGCAATTGAGAGAATATCGCCAACGCGTACGGGAAAATCCAGAAATTTATAAAAAAGTGCGCATGGAGGAAAAGAAAAAGGTTCTCAAGACGGCCGCGGATATCACTAAACATATCGGAAAGGTTCTGGATGGTGATTTTCCAATCCCCGGGATGAAAAAGGACTCGAAGCTAGCCGTAGTAATACGCCAAATCGGAATTCAGGAACTAGCGAAAGAGGCCATTATCTGCTTGACGTTTGGCCTTGCGCCGGCCTTTGAGCGCCTGGCATCAGCTGTCGCAAGTGCTATTCAGCAAACGGGACAAGAGCTCTACCTTGAGCCCGCCCCTCCTCGTCCCACGGTTACAATGCCCTCTCTTGATCTTGATATGTTTAAACCTAAAACTATCGATGGTGATATGTGGAAGGCAATTCTTGGCATGATGTTGGACACCCTAATGGAGGGAGTCCTTGAGATAATTAAGCAACTTGCCGCATTGTTGAAAGAGGTGTGCCCCTTTACCTCTGGGCGCGCCGAAGATTTCGGAGAGAATGATTTAGGCGCCCTCGTCGACCAAGGAATGCCAGACCTGGACCTCCCCAACATATCTAATCAGTCAGCCCTAGATAGTCTTTTTGGAGATAAAGGTCTCACCTTCGCTGAAATGATGAAATATTTGTCAGACCTGTCTCCTATGTTAAGCTCTGTAGAAATATGTTATCTTTTTATAAATCGCGATGAGATCCCTTATGCTACTGTAGAGAAAATCCTAGATTTTAATCTTTCGTATGAGAACTTAAATATTCGACGTACGCTGAATACCTATTCTGCGCTGCTTGGCTTCTTCGCGCGCCTATCGGAATTTGTTGATATGTCGGAGTTCTGCAATCAGGTGGCTACGGATGTGTACGTAGAAAATCTAGATAACATTTGCTTACTTGAAGAAATTGCGCCTCCCTATGTCGACGATACTCTCCGCGACATAGCTGAAAACGGTATACAATTAGATAATCCTGGCGGTCGTATTAATTTAGATTGCCCGGCGAAAGCCGGCTATGTGGACAATGCATTGGTAAATACCGATATTCCATCTGTCTTACAAACTGTAGTAGAGGTAATCGAGATGGATTTTGTTAATTCGCTCGGTGCTGCCCAGCAGGCGCTAAAGGTTCCCGACATAGAGACCAGTCAATCAAGCCAACTGATGGGCGCAACCCTCGATGCCGCCGGCGTTGTGGGTGAGGGACTGGACGAGATGAACCGAGTCGGACAAGACATAATGAATGGTATGTCCCGGGCCTTCGAAGAGATTGATAGTCTCATTCAAGAAATGAACGAACATTGTGATGTGGGTGAAATTCTGGGAGTTGAAGCCGACGCCGTTGCAGATGTAATAGAGGTGCTTGTCGACGTGCTGACCAAGCTGATGGAAAACGGCGAGTTCGCGGATGCGCTGCAGGAGATTGAAGACAGAATCAATGGCCTGCAGGACTCAATGGAAAATCCAGTTCCTGTAGCTCCCACTTACTCTTTCCCTCGACGCTTTACTCAAAAATTCCAGAATTATTTAAAAACAGAAGATTATTCTAGTGTTCTATTTAATCCTCGGGCCTCAACAGATGTCGACGGCCCCGACCTTGTGACCGCCGGCGAATTCACCTCTCAGGCTCCGCTCATGAGTAGCCCGTACTCATATAAGCCCGTGAAGTTGAGCTTTAAATTCCCCACGCGCGTGGGCCCACGACAATGGGTTAGTTCTGGGCAGACTTATAGTAGCGGCATCCCCAAACTTGAGCCCGTGTTAGCCGACACAACTTCTGATATAGATGCCTTGCGTATCACATACCCAATGAAATCCTCGGCCGAAGCTAACGGACAATATGTACAGGTTGTCCTTAATTCGGCTCTGCTGCCGACGTCCTCGGCAGCCATAGATTTTAATATTGATGAGCCCCCGGGATTCGCACCAGCGCGAAATGTCAATCCGTATATCGGCCTATTTAGTGACCCCATTCTGGCCCAGTATGAGGTTGAGAGCCCGGATCTTTATGGCACTCCTACGGCATACAAACTATTAGAGAGAGATTTGGATACGCTGTTGTTTCCGAGCGCTTTTGCCGGGCTCGTAGAAAGCAGCTTTAACTACATAAGAACTAATGGAGTTTTTGATATTACAAAACTTAACTCTCTTACCTTCTTCCATGATAACCGCAATTGTCTCCCGGACGATGTAGCCGATCTGCTAGACATTAACGGACTCATGAAAGAACTTAATGACGAGATGGCCGACGCTCTGTGTCACGATAAGCCGCCCGGTCTACAGGGCATGGAAGGAAAGATACGAGACGTCATCCGGTATGGCATGTTTCTGTTACTTATTCAAATTCATATTGCTCAATTTATCATTAAAAATATTTTTGTTTTTTCAGCCTACCACGTTGACGATTTGTTGGGGTCTCCTCTTACTAAAGAGTTCCTCTCAATTCAGATTCGCGAAAAAGTTTTAGACATGGTAAAAAGCCAGCCCCTCATCAGTCGAAAGATGGTGGAGTATTTTACTAAAAAGGCAGCGCGCTCTTCGGCAGTTGCTAAAGGGGGCCTCACCAATGTGGCGGGCGATGTCATTTTCCCCGCGGGCAAAACGTTTAGTGCCCCAGACTTCCCCGCTATAGTGGAATTCTGTGCCGGGCAGCGTATTCTTAAGTCTAAGACAGCTGTCGCCAATGCAGTAACGAAGTCGTCGCCAAACCTTTCTCCAAAGAAGTTAACACGAGCCTTTGTAGAAGACATTTTGGGCTTCGAAGCCATGAATTTTGGCAGCGGTCCCAGAGGCCAAGGAAAGCAGTCCTGGGCCGTTGATGACGACCTGGCCGGGAAACGAATTAGACTAAAAGTAAACGAAGCTGCTGGCGGTGGTATTGGCGTTTTCCCAGGACTGCTTGGGAACGAAACACATTTTCAGAACCTGGGCCGAAACACGATTGCCGAGCGCTCATTGCGCTCCCAAATGGATGCACGAGCTGGAGATATAGATGGTTTTTCCTTTTTGCGGTATGGTAAAATTGTGCTAGAGCGAAAAGTAGTGTGGGAGAACGTTGCCCACCTTGAAAATGGTACGGTACCAGAAATATTAACAGCAACAACCGGAGAGAACTATGGAATTGAAATAGAATTATTTAAAGAAATGCTATTCAATCAGTCTGCCGGGGCCTCCGAGCGCAATGTAACCCAAGATATCTTCGGCGACCCGACAACCTTGAGCCCCATCCAGTTTGAGGGAGTGGGTCTTAAATACGATATAGTGTATTATAGCCCATATTGCGGAAATCATAGTGGCAATGAGTATGGAGGAGTTGCGCAGGCCGATCGGCCGCGGCTATCAAAAAACATAGGCCTCGCGCCACATCTCCGCGGCCCCGAGATGCACCAATCTTCTGTGAATCCCCCCGCAAGGTTCGTTTTGTCCAGGCTAGACCTTAGGATTCCCTTGGCCAACCAGGTATCAATTGGTGAAACCGAACTTCGCCATGGCCTCATGGAAATTGATGGGGTTACTCAATACGGAACCCGAGAGGAGCCGATACTCCAGACTCAACTTAGCGATTACGGTAAAGAGGCCACCAATAGCGAATTAATAGGTATTATCGCCGACCCGGTTTTTGAGGACTATTTTGGGAAAGCGTTTAATCGGGATCTCATCACCATGGTTCCCATAATGGAAAATTACTATCTTACTACAAACTTTTTCCCTCAATATGATAAACTCCTCCTTGCTCCGAAACAAAGGTGCATTCAAATCTTTGTAGATTCCGTGCTCAATGAAGACGGGTTTACACAGCCGGAAAGAGTTTCTCCTCAAGCAGAGGCTGCTATGATGGCAAACAGCGACGATCCCTTATCGGGCCTCAAACAGTCGGCTATTGATTTTATTCTCAAAATGCTTATTGAAACTCCTATCCAAATTTTGCGGGGCGTGAGCGAAATGCTTGATCCTCACGTGGCTATTTGGAAGATTGTTAGAGATGTTACGGGGTTTGCTTTCGGCACAATGGCTGGAGGCATTGATACATCGGGCGCCCTGAATCCCTTAAAAGAGATGCCGGTTCCGCCCGACTCTCCGGAGTACGACGACTCCCCCGGCGCCGAGAATATGATGCCGGGTGTTGCTCCCAATATAGATGGGGAAGGGGTTTTAAGGATACTTTTCTGTCTGCTGGCTGTGGCAATGAAGGCAACCCAAGCAGGATTTGTTTTGGGAGAAGGCACTGCCGCACAGGAGACGGAGGGGCGCCTACCTGCTATTGATTCCGAGAACTTCTTGGGCACTGGGCTCCTGGGAATCCCCGGCGCAGTCTTTATCGGGAATCCCCCCAAGGAGCCCTTTACAATCCCCGGGGGCGAGGGCTGGGAAGGCCTTAAATATACGGCCGGCATGGAAGATCCTCGGGACCTTCGAAATAATGTTCCGGATGAAGTTAAAGACAACTTCTTCCCCAAAATTACAGTAGAGGGCGTCGACTTTACGGGTACATTTTTAGGCCTCCTTTGTATGCCTCCGGGCCCCTTTGGTATTGTCTACTTACTATTGATGCTTCTAAAGGGGCTTCTTGAAGACAAACTTGAAGATGCCTTTGACGTGGACGATGGAATGGATAATGTTTCAGGCGAAAATGCAAGTGAGTGTTAATTATATAGAGGATTATTTTTATGTCATCTGGGATCTCACCTAAACTACCCTTAACAATAGACAGTGTTTTTGGGCCATATAACTTAATAACCGACTATGTTTCATTAGCGCGACAGAACTTTAAAATGCTGCTGCTGACAAACCCGGGCGAACGTATGATGAATCCCGATTTTGGTGTGGGGGTGAAGAGGTATCTTTTTGAGTTGAATGACCCCTCCACATATGAGACGATCAACGACCGTATATTGGAACAAACTAAACGATATTTGAAGTATATTCAGGTCAACAGGATAGACTTTTCAGTTCCTGAAAATTCACCAGATCTTTTTCCAAATGATATTTCTATTGCAATAGAATTTACAATACTTCCTTTACAGACGAGTACAATGCTTGAAATACAGTTTGACAACTAATTAATGATGGAAACCTACAATGCCTAAAAAACCGCCTGCTATAAATTATACTAATAGAGATTATTCTTCAATTCGCAATGACTTAGAAAATTATGCGAAAAGGTATTATCCCAATACTTATGGAGATTTTAGTGAGGCTTCGTTTGGATCTTTGATGCTCGACACCGTGGCATACATTGGGGATATCTTATCCTTTTATGTGGACTACGAAGCAAACGAAAGCTTTCTAGACTCCTCGGTACAATATGATAACGTAGTGCGCCACGCCCGCCAGTTTGGTTTTAGACTCCCCGCGAGCCCCTCATCTTATGGCCTCCTTACGTTTTATATAAAGGTACCCGCTGCCACCATCGGCGGCGGCCCAGATCTAGAGTATGCCCCAGTTTTGGGTGCTGGATCCACCTTTGGCTCGACGGGGGGAGGAGCATATACTCTTATAGATAGCATTAATTTTGCCGCCGCCGGCAACCAGGTGGTAGCTGCTGAGGCATCTGCAGCCGGAGAGGCAACATCTTATATTATTCGTGCTCTGGGTCGCGCCGTTTCTGGTCGAGCCGCCGTGGAGGAGGTGAAAATCGGAGCATTTCAACGCTTTTTACAAGTTCCGTTAAGTAATGCTCGCGTGGCTGACATTATTAGTGTCGTTGATAGCGAGGGCCATGAATATGTGCAAGTAGACAATCTTTCTCAAAATACTATCTATAAAGCAATTCGCAACAGTGCGACCACTCGCTCGACAGTTCCAAATATTCTCAAAGCGGTGCCGGTAGCTCGCAGATTTGTGCTCGAACAAACTTCCACTAGATCATACTTGCAGTTTGGCCATGGCTCCGATTCAGAATTGTTAAACAATTCTGTTTTAGATCCTACAAGTTTAATGTTAGACTTACACGGAAGGAATTATATAACAGACCCGGATTTTGATCCCACCAAACTTATTTCAAATGACAAGCTGGGCGTTGCTCCCGCTGATACTACCTTACGTATTGCTTACCGCATTAATACTACCGCAGACGTAAACGCTTCTATTAATTCTATTATGACTGTTCAGGCGCCAATTTTTAACTTCTCGGGCGACTTGTCGACACTTCTTTCTGCTACTCGTACGGCAGTAGAATCTTCTTTGGAAGTAACGAATGACGAGCCCTTTGTGGGAGATATTGCTCTTCCCTCCTCTGAAGAAATTAAGCAACGGGTTATAAGCTATTTTGCGACACAGAACCGAGCAGTTACAGCTCAAGACTATCAGTCCATTGTATATGGGATGCCCGGCAAGTTTGGGTCAGTTCATCGCGCCACTATTGTAAAGGATTTCGCCGAGTTTAAGAAAAACTTGAATTTGTATGTGGTGTCGACTGACGTTAGTGGTAAACTGATTGCTTCCAATGGAACGCTAAAGCGGAATGTGGCCACGTGGCTCGGCGGTTACCGCATGATTAACGATACAATAGACATATTAGATGCTGAAATTATAAATTTTGGGATTAGTTATCGCGTCACCATTGATGCAAATAGCAGCAAATACACTGTTTTAAATAGAATTAACGACACTTTAAACGCTTATTATGAAGAAAATCAATTCGACATAGGAGAATCTATTCAGATTGCCGACATTCAGCGCGAGATAATAGGCGTACGAGGAGTTCAGGGAGTTCAGTATATAGAAATCGTTCCCAAGCAGGCGGGACAATATAGCCAGAGTAATTTTGATTTTGAGGCTGCTTTATCTAGCGATGGTAATATCCTCCGCGCGCCTTCCACAGCAATTTTTGAACTTAAGTTTCCAAACGTGGACATTAAAGGAACCATCGGCTAATGGCGATTTTTCGGTACACAGCCAGTGCTGACACTACGGTTACGAACGCCTTCGAAGGAGGCCTCACAACGCGCGGCACGGGCTCTAACATGGGCTATGCTGACTCTCTTGCAGTCTTCTCGCTCTACGGCCAAGGAACGGGCTCTGCTGGCCTCACACAAGAGCTTTCACGCGCTCTTGTAAACTTTCCTGTTACTCGCATTTCCGCTGCTCGCACCGCAGGCACAATTCCCGCCAGCGGAAGCGTATCGTTTTACCTTAAAGTCTTTAATGCCGAGCACCCCTTCACACTACCACAGGGGTTTAATATCGTGGTTGCTCCCATTTCTAGATCATGGGTTGAGGGTACCGGTCTAGATATGGATGAATACAAGGACTTGGGAACATCTAATTGGCTAAAGGCCAACAACACCACCAGCTGGACAACAATTGGTGGGGACTATCGAACTGGCTCTAACTATAACGTTTCCTTCCCGATGGGTTATGAAAACATGGAGGTCAATATTACTCCTTTGGTGGAGAAGTGGATCGGCGGATCTCTTACTAACTACGGCGTCGGCCTCCGACTGACAGCTAGCCAGGAAGCTTACTTCTCTAGTTCAACAGGACAGAATACCTCGGTTTTAATCAACAACCCCAACGGAGCAACCCAGTCTTATTATACGAAGCGTTTTTTCGCTCGCTCGACGGAATTCTTCTTTAAGCGGCCTGTTTTAGAAGCCCGCTGGGATTCTCGCGTGCAGGATGATCGTGAGAACTTCTTCTATTCTAGTTCTCTCGCCCCTGCTGCTGACAATCTTAATAACCTCTATCTCTATAATTATGTTCGTGGCCGTTTGGTAAATATTCCAGCGGTGGGGACAAACAATATTCTAATGTCTCTGTATTCCGGGTCGACAGCACCCACGGCGTCTAAGATGACCCTACACAATGCTGCCCTCAACGTAACGGGCACACACATTAGTGCCGGAATATACAGGGCCCAAGTGGCTATTACAGCTGCCGCGACTCCACTAACTGCGCTTTTTGATGTGTGGCACAGTGGCGCCGTCGAGTATTTTACTGGATCAATATACCCTGAAGTATTGCCAACATTCCAGTCTGCGCCGACTTTCAATCGCATCACTAGCTGTAAGAACTTAAAGAAAACATATGCACCAAGCGACAAGGCTCGCTTTAGATTTTTTGTGAGAGACAAAAACTGGAATCCGACAATCTATACGAAGGCTACGTCTGTAAATCCAACTGACATTATAACCAGCGCTTCATACAGTATTCGACGAGTTACCGACAATCTTAACGCCATACCTTATGGAACGGGCTCCAATTACTCCACATTTTTGTCTTATGACAAAGAAGGAAATTATTTCGATTTAGATATGTCCCTATTAGAAAGCGGATATATGTATCAAATTAAATTATCTTATTACAATGATAGTATAGGAGACTGGCAAGAGCAGCCACAAACGTTCAAATTTAGGGTTGAAAAATAATTAAGGTATGAGTTTTAAAGACTATTTTAATAAAGCCAAAGAAGTTCAATCGATAACTAATAAATCAGCGGCCCAGATCGCTGATGAAGTCGAATCGGTTGGATATCATACTCAGGATATCATTAAGGAGGAGAGATTCATCCCGCAGGTGGATTATCGCTTCCCGGAGAATTTTGCGAAATATGGCTCGGCAGAAGAATATTATGATCAAGCTTTAAAGCGTATTTATGAGGATTATCCCTATGACGGATCTCTGAAAGAGAAACTAGAGTGGGAAAACGATGCAACCTATTTGGACTTGCATCTATTTGAAAACGCATACCCTCGTACAAATGGTTATGTTATCTTTTCGGCTAATGGCGGCGCAGTTAGTGCAATATCGGCCGATGGCTATGGTACTCCTACCACCAACGAATATATCTACTTTAAGGGGGGGCCTCATCCAAATCCGGGTGGAATGACTCCAATTGCCTCACAATTTACGGGCTCCAATTACTATGAAAGCGCTCTGAACCGCGAAAACAATCTTAAGTTTGATTTAAAAAATAAAGGGGTTAGCGTTGAATTCTGGTTAAAGAAGCCCAATTTTATAACAGGATCTACACAAAAAGAAGTTATATTTGATTTGTGGAATGGTTTAGCATACACTCACCAAAGCCATGGCCGTTTAAGGCTAGAGTTGACTGGCTCTCCCGACGGCACATCCCCCTTCCGCCTCACTGCGATGTCGGGCACCGCGGGCATCTTCACACAAAATATTTCTTCTACGGCTATTACCACAGCGTCGGTTGCCGATAACAAGTGGCACCACTACGCCCTCACACTAGCCTCTTCATCGACGGGTATTGACAGTAGTTTTTATGTCGACGGCACCCTCAACAACAAAGTACTCCTTGGTTCTTCGGGCCTCAACGAAGTTACCGGAGCTTTGCGAGCACATATTGGGGCCCTGATTGCCTCTCCAAGCGCCTCTTCCGCTCCCGCCGGCGCAGGCAAGCTATCCGGCTCCCTAGACGAATTCCGCTATTGGAAGACAGAACGTACCGGAAAAGATATTGGTCGATACTGGTTTACTCAAGTTGGAGGGGGTACGAATACTGACCCCACCCCCTTTGTCCAAACGCCCCAAAAGGTCAATACACAGCTGGGAGTATATTATAAGTTTAACGAGGGCATTACGGGAAACAGCGCCATCGATTCTGTGGTCTTAGACTATTCGGGCCGGATTACCAACGGTGCTTGGACGGGCTATAGCAGCGCGTCGAGGAACACAGGATCAGCTATTGTAATTTCTAACGCTGCTATCCGAGAGTTTAAAGACCCCATTATTCATTCCTTCCACCCGAAGGTGCGCGCACTCGCCGCCCGACTGAAGCTCTCTGGCTCAAACTATGATGTTAACAACAATGCGTCAATTTACAATTCAATCCCGGCGTGGATTATGGAAGAGGACATCGAAGGTCAAAAGCAGCTTAAATATCTCACACAGATTTTAGCCAGTTATTTCGACACCCTACAGTTACAAATTGGTTCGCTGTCCAAGCTACAAACCGTTACCTATCCTTCCAGTAGTCACAAGCCTCTTCCTTTCGCAGAGCATCTACTTCAGTCAGCTGGTTTCGTAGCACCGGAGCTTTTTATTGATGCAGATGTTCTTGAGAAGCTAGCCGATCGCAGTGAAGATCGATTGTATGAAAAGTCTTTGCAGGATATTAAAAATACGATTTATCATAACATTTATAATAATCTAGTTTACATTTATAAATCAAAGGGTACTGAAAAGTCTTTCCGCAACTTGATGCGATGTTTTGGCATCGACGATGAATTGGTTAAACTGAATGTATATGCCGGCGGAGTCGAGTACGAAGTCAGGAACAACAGGCGCAACGTTTCAGTAGCTGAAAAATTTGTAGATTTTAATACGGCAGACAATAAGAATGCGTCAGTCTTTCAATTTCAAGACCCTCTGGATACCACCAACACAACGGGCATAGTCCTCGGCAGCAATCATCTTACCGGGGGTTATGCTCACACACTCGAAGCTGATATTTTATTTCCCAAAAAGCCGGATCAAAGCGCGACCTTCTATTTTGATACGAACGTTATTAGTGCATCCCTATTTGGAGTCCACCAGCCAGTTAGTTCTGAAACGAATACGACCTGGCACTCGTTAGATGATACAAACTTCCAGGTTTATGCTGTACGAGATGAAATAACTTCTCCCAATGTTCGGTTTGTTCTCACGGGTACAGTTGGCGGACACGTTCCGAAGCTCACATCTCCACTCTATCAAGACACTTATAATAATTCCAATTGGAATTTGGCAGTAAGGATTAAGCCCGAAAACTACCCCTTGGCCGGCCTCGCCGCTCAAGCTCAAACTGGCTTAAAATACACAGTCGAGCTTCATGGTGTACAGGTCGAGGCAGGGGTTCTTCGTAATGAGTTTACGGTTAGCGAAACCATTACTCCTCCGGTAGGGTTTATAACTGGAAGCAGGAGAACGTACATCGGAGCCCATCGCACCAATTTCACCGGGTCGGTTCTTCAATCAGCGGACGTCAAGGTTAACGCTTGTAGATATTGGATGGACTATCTAAACGACCGCGCCTTACGAGGCCACGCGTTTGATACCCGAAATTATGGGTCTTTTAAGCCTCACTCTTATGCATACCCTTTCCAAGCATCAGGGTCCTATGGAGGAGAAATCCTGCAGGCCGATACACTAGCTTTTAATTGGGAGTTCTCGCAGGTTACTGGATCCAACACATCAGGGCAGTTCACCGTTAGTGACGAGTTTTCTGGGTCCGCTGTCACAGCCGCTACCAGGTTTGACTGGTTAGGGAATATTCTCGGTAAGCAACACCCGGCCCTAGGCACGGGCTTCCCAGCATCTTCCATTAAGGTGACAGATAAGGATTTCGTGGTTGCGTCAAAACTACAATTGCCAGAGAACATTCAGAGCAGCGATGCCGTTACTGTTCTTAACTTAATGGAGCAGAAAGTCTTTACTCGCGAATCCCGGCCGATTGAGCTTTTCTATGCATTTGAAAAGAGTATGGCTCAAGCCTTATCGGTTGAGATGATTAACTACTTTGCTACTTTGAAAGACATCCACAATATTATTGGGGAACCAGTAAATCGATATCGACCCGAGTACAAGGGACTTAAAGTTTTACGCCAGCGCTTTTTCTCGCGCGTGTCGAACAATGAGATAGATTTCGAGAAGTTTTATGAATTCTATAAGTGGTTTGATTCCTCACTAACGATGATGCTGCAGCAACTAGTGCCAGCTTCCGCAGACTTTGCGGAAAACGTAAGAACTGTGATCGAAAGCCACATGTTGGAGCGCAGCAAGTACCAGCATAAATTCCAGAACGTCAAACAGCAGTTGAGCGCTATTGAAGGTACTGCAGTCGGTTCCGAGGAGTCCGCCGAAATGTCGGCCTCTCCGGAAGATGATCCTCAGGGAACTGGTTTCTATTCGGCTAATGCCTATACAAAGCGTGTCCTCGGCACATCACAGCCGATTAATTTTAAACGATGGGCCCTCGACCATGCTCCTCCCCCTGCCGCCCCCGGTGGGGTCCAGCCTCAAAATCAAAAATCTATTTGGTGGCAAACTCGGGCTGAACGAAACAATTTAGCCATTAGGGCCGCGGCCGCCAAAGTCAACAAGAACAAACAAACCATACTAACCTCTATCAAGACCGCCAACAAACGAGCCCAGCAGGCTCCCTATAGGTTTGGCGGAAGCGGTAATTATACACTCGGTGGTGTTGGGTTTAATCAGAACAAAAGAGTTAATTTTGTTTATCGTGCAACCGAGCCGTTTGGCCCCACTAACAACAACGCGGCAGTCAATGTGGTGGTCGGGTATGGATCAGGGGTGGAACAATTACGCAACACGACCGATGTTTATCACCCCGCTTATAAGCAGCGCCTAGGATTCGAGATGGACCCGGATGCCAATCGGTCCCCCGCGAACACTAGAAAAGCGGATGGCAATTTAATTCTTCCCTTTAGCTTGTATTCATCTTCGGTAACTGACGGTGCCAATGCTGCGGTTGTGAATAACTATGCAACCGGAACAATGATTACAAACCTTCATCATGATCTGGTATATAACTCTGATATTCCAATGCAGAGCCCATTCACAGAAAAGTTTGTGGGTGGCCGTCAGTATCGTCATACCGAGATTAATGCTGGGAGCGATGACCATCTCGATCGAGCCGAAGGATGGAAGATTGAATTCTCTGGAGTCGACTCTGCCACTGGTGCAGACTTCGATACTCCAATGTTGGGTGTTGTTCCGCCGAACTACGAAGGCGGTGCGACAAATGACACCCGGGCATCGATACCCACAGCCCAGCGCCTAAGAAACGTCGGCACCAAGCGCCCCGTAAACATTCAGAATATCAAGATGGTCACCTCTTCGTTGGGGACTCGTCTTTCCGGCGTTCTTGCGCAAGGGAGTATTGGCAACTACCAGAAGAACTATCAGGTAGTTCAGTCAAACGCGCGCGAGAAGAATGATCCGTTCTTCAACGATCAGTCTTTTGATTTTGCTTTGAACCCCGAGACCTTGGCCACTAGAGGGCGTCCCCCGCTTACTCCTTTGACACGTAAGTCGCTCTATTTTGATGGGTCGAATCAGGCGGTCTATTGGGGCGCCGTTTCTGTTAGCGAGTGGGAGCCTTATATCGGTGGCTCTGGCAACGATGCTCTCCCTGTAAGTTTTTCATTCTGGATGAAGGCCGACACCGGCGGCGACGCGTGGCCACAGCTAATACGTTTCGGTAGCAATCAGCAACGAAACATTCAAATTTATGACAGTGATGGTTCTTTCACCACTTTTCGGCTGGAGTGGAGGATCAATGCCGATACAACAATTGGCATCGTCCGAAGCACAACAGGTGGAATGACAGCCGGAACGTGGTATCATGTGGTGGCTACTTTTGCGGGGGGGAACACCGGCGCGCAGAATTTATATATCAATGGAACGCTCGATAATGCCTACGTGACTCCGGTCGAGGACCCCATGGATTTAACGAGCGGAAACCCGTTCATTGGGGGAAGTAACGCCCTCAACAGTTATAAAGGGTATCTGTGCGACGCTGCCGTTTGGAACCGTGAACTAACAGCGGCAGAGGCCAAAAGTCTATACGGAGCGGGGTCTAGGGTTAATCCTGCAATGACCGTCCCAGACCAGTTATTGTCATGGTTGCCCCTTGGTTCAGGCCCGGGCGATAATATTAGTGACGATATCCTTCCTGATCAAGCCTATAACGTCAAAAAATGGAACGGCGACCCGGCCAACAGTCCCACAATTGTGGACGACTCCCCTCCTTTTGGCGGGTATGGATCGTATACTCAAAATCCGGGCGGCGATTTAGACTACAATCTCCCCCAACGCACAGGCGCCAATTCTAATCAGTCCATTATTGTAAACCGATTTGCGGGCTGTGGTTATGAGGTGATGTCCCGTGGCTACATGGATCCGGCCCACGAAGAGCTTTCAGTTTACAACGCGCTGCCTTATCGAAATCTTGCAGTGATTAATTATGGTCTCTCCGGATCTGCTTCGGTTGACCCTATCGCTGCGCAGACCATCACCGTTGTCGATCAAATCGGCAAGAACCGTGGCCTTGACCAACGCTCAAGCCTACATTGTGGCCCCTTCGGTTCAGACGCCGCGTACGGCTCTGTGCCGGCTTTGACCTACGTTACCACCCCTTCGTACCACAAGACCAATAGAAACGCTACAAATGTCTCTCCCAAGTTTATACCGGTGCCTACTGTTGGGTTCAGCCCGGGCTCCCACGACGGCAGGGCGATAGAACTAGGTACGGTTACGAGATGGAATGAGCTTATCGGCGCCGGGAAAGACTTTTCGATTTCTTTTTGGCTGTATCTCGAAGACTACGACGACTTCGGCACCATGGTGTTCACGCTAGGGAATTATTCTCATTTATCTCTCTGGAAAACGACGGCCTCGGCGAACTGGAAAATTGAACTCTGGGCCGGGTCTATGTCCCCCCCTGGAAGCGCGGTAAAATTGGGTCAATGGCAACACTGGACAATCGTCTATGATGACGATCATCCCAGCATAGAGTGTAAATGTTATGTTGATGGTGTTTACGTCGTCGGCAGTAACAACAACAACACTGGGTACAGCAGCTATCCCCTCAACCTGGGTAAATACCACAGCGCCACCAGTTACAACCTCATAGGTAACCTCGCCAATTTCGCTGTGTGGACGCGTCCGTTATCTGCGCTTGATGTAGAACAATTATATGCCGACGGCCCCGGGTCTGACAAACAGCGCGCATGGCTGACAGATGGTCCTACGAGGTTTAATAACACATCAGTAGAATGGCCCCCCGGTATTTCCAGAAACCTAGTTGCCTGGTACCGCTTCAGTAAGCGCTACGGAGACACCCAGTCAAGAATTATAAATCAGAGGCCGGATCGAGAACTCGACAGTAAAGCCGTCGGGCCCTACAGTCTGGCCCCCGCTAGCGGCTCTTTTTATCATTGGGACTTCCTCCCAACATATGATAACCATTATGTTCAGCATGCAATCCCGCGATCTACCCAGCAATATTCCTGGGTTACTTCTTCCCTAGCTAACGGAAGGACAATCGGTTCCCTTTATGCACCGTCGGCCATCAGTGCTTCGGTTATACCTGGAATTTTAAGCGGCTCACAGATTAACAAGGCGGTTACGTTTAACGGAATGAGTCTGGTCACAATTGATCCGGTCAACGCAAACCTCGGTACTCTTGGGTTTACTTTGGGAACCGGATCCTTTGATAATAGTCCCACATCCTCTTACTTAAACCCGCTTAACCCATATGGAATTGACTCGAGACGTTACCCGGCCGCGCTTAACTTTTTAAATACTGTTCGTAACGGCCCTTATGGGTACCCCACCTGGAAGCAAATACGTACAGGAGAAGGTGCTGTGGCGCGGCGCATGCGCCAGGAGAATCTAATAGGCGCCCTAGTCCCGCCCCCAACTGTGGCGGGAGCTAATGGCTTTATTGAAGGGCTCAAGTCAAACCAGGCGATCAATTATAAGGAGGGGCCAGTTGATTACGGCCGATCCCGTCCCATGATCGTGGCTTTCGAGGACAACACAACCGACCCCGATGAAGCCAACAACGTTGTCCTCAAGGTACCATTCCAAGGCAAGCTAGAGTATTTTGACAACGAGGGCCTTAACAGTCGTCTGGGTCTCCAAAATCGTTATGTCCTGACCAGTGAAAATGCAGTTGATACAATCAGAGATTATGGATTGAGTTCAAGCCTCAGTGCCATGTATCGCTATGGTCAGAAAGCATATCCTGCAATTACGAATGCCGGGACGGCTGAGGTGAGAACTCGACAAAACTATAGTATTTTAGATGTTTGGAACGATGTGCGGAATTTGCGGTCCCTTCCTGCCGGCGCATATGCCCTCGATGGAGCCACTCGGGCCATTAGTTCAAGTGTTTGGCCTCTTGATGCCAACTTGAGCGTTAATTTTACTGGTACCGTCCCGGGTCCTGCGGGCTGGGCTGTTAGCTTCAGTCGAGATAACTTCGCATCGGACATTTTACCTCGGTCTGTTTTAGATACTCCTTTCCGTCGTTATGGCGCTGGCATTCTCCAGAATCCATATTGCAGATGGGGAGTTTCTGGTTCCAACACCACCGGGACACCCTGGCCTAGTGCTTCCGCCGGCGGCTTTTCAATTAGTGCATCTGTATCCTATGTGATGCCTATATACGGCGGAGGCCGAGAGTACGCACCCGATGGCAAACACCCCGGCGAGGGCGTCATCCTCGCGGAAGATGGTCCCTATAATATTCTAGGTAATCAGGCGTGGACCGCCGCAACCCAAACTGGGATTAAACCATACAAGCCCTATAGTGTGTACAGCGATAATCTTCAAAAATTAGGAAAGGGGATGTCTATTGTTCCCGAGTTTAGAATCAGCGAACATCTAGAGCAATACGAGGAATTAGGGTATGATTATTTGAACAAATTAAATAATCTATTTACCCTTACTGGAAGCACATACCCTGACAGTTCGTATGGAGAATTTTATAAAACTTATACCAATGCTGATTTCTTGAAGTTTTTTAAGATTGTCGACGATAAGTTGCAAGGTAAAGCCAACCAAGACGGCAAACCATTGGTGAGATATTCTTTGGATTTAAAATGCGACGCTTTATTACAGTTCCTTCCATACAAAGGTTTTTATCCCGCCGAAAGATCGGTAGAGCTTGGGAGGCTGTTTAAAAAATCGATGGCCGACTATGATTTAAGTCAGTACACGGAAATGGCCATTACTGGTCAGCCGACCCTCAATCCCGGAGGTCCGCGTCTGACTGACGCTTTCTCACGGATTTTAATGGAGCCCTTGATGGCACCCGGAATTTTATTTAATTCAATTAAATCTGGTATCGGGGTGGGCAACTTTGTGGTTGTCAACCGCGCCGTAGATCCGGGCCCTACGGGTATCTCCGGCCCCTCCGCAGATCTAGAAGAATACACACCTAGGATCGCCGGCGCGCCAATTATGCTTCCCATGTTGGCAGGTACGCTTAATACCACGCCCGGAAAGGCCGGCGGCCCCTGGCTCCAGGTATACGGAAATACTATGAATATTAGTACGAATTATTTGAATTTGGCTAATGGCTCTAGCTCGGTTGATCATTTTAGTGGGGGCGGTTTAAACCCGGCCTATACGGGTGGATACTATATGCACAAGATTCCTTTTGATGCGATACGAGACCCGGAAAGATATCTTAACAAACAGTCAGTTCCTAACGCTTGTATCTTTGACACCGGAATGGGGTCAGCCAGTTTCATGCATGCCACTCAAAATCAAATGTTGGCGGCCCGTCGAAGTTATGTTAGGTATTCGAGCAACGCCGCGTCCCAGTTGTACAAATTTGCAATCGACAATTTCTTATGTGAAACATATAATTTTTTCCAATCTCAACCGAAAACTTTCTTATCCGAGGAAGAAGATAACTTTCTATCAGTAAAAAAGGATCACTATTACGGAATGAAGGTTGTCTTGAAACAACCTTCATGGAAGTATGCCGGCCCCAACGCCGGCTACCCGGTGCATGCTAATAATAATCTGTGCCCTTTGCAGTTCGGTATGTACAATAATCCAATGTCTTTCGGCCCCCCCCTTGCAACTTATCTATCGCAGTCGACATCCTGGGGCGCGGGCTACACGAGTCTTTTAGCGCCCACGTGGGAACATGTTCTTCCGCCACACTTCTATGGACAATGTGAGGCAAATATTATCTTTAAGGCTCCCTATAGTGGAAAAGCGTCCCTGGATGACATACAAGCTTATTCTGTTATTGAGTATGATAAAGACGTTCAGCTCAATCGAATCCACCGGCGATGGAGAGACTTATATAACACCTCTAAAGAGAATCATGGCGGAAATGCAATCCCCATGTCACGCCTTACCATTTTTAATCAGATTACGTCGAGTGTCAATATAGTTGAAAAACTATTGGTAGTCCCCGACGGAACAACAGAACAAAAAGCTAGATGGATGATTCAGCCGAAGTGGGAAACACCTGTTATGAATTTTTATGATGTGTCGTCCTCGGCCACGCCGGGCGCCCGGGGATTTTATGCGGCCTCGGTCTCGGACCAGTTCCCTCCCTCCCTAGGAACCACCAACCCCTGGGGCGGTACCGATCCTCCCAAACAGTTCACCCGCGCGATCCCAGTGCGTGGAATGTGGCATCAATATGGTTCTATTCCCACTGGAAGTTCGGGAATCTTCCTAAGCGTCGAGGAAATCGGAGGCGCCGCGGGAAGGAGCAGCTATAACTCGACTAACTACGGAGAGATTGAGATAAACTCATTACCAAAGATTGTGGGATTTGATACTATCGAAAAGAGAATCGGTACCTTACAAGAAGGCAAACTCATCGAAGAAGCCATTGTATGTGTACCCTTTATAACAACAGCCGGCGATCGCCGATTTTTTGACATAGATACTGACACTCAAGAATTTGAGACTCAATCGAGTTTACTGAACAAGTATATTTTCCCCCCAACTTTCGATTTTCTTATAAATGAAACAGTGAATCCCATTGCGTTCTATGCCTTCGAATTTTCGGCGACTCTAGATCAAGAAGACCTTCAGCGTATCTGGCAGAACTTGCCGCCCAAGTTGGCCGAAAGCTCCAAATTCCAAAAGCAAACATCGCGGATTAAAATTCGCGGATTGGTGGACCGGTTGTTAGAGAGCGATCGAGACCTTCAGTGGATGGTGTTCAAGGTTAAACGAAAAGCAGAAAAAGATTATAATATCTTTAAGCGCAAGAGCCTTACCGAAGGGACCCCCATCGTACAGTCGAGTCTAGATACTCCTTATACGTACAACTGGCCATATGATTACTTCTCCCTGGTAGAGCTAGTTAGTATCGATCAGGAAGCAGTATACACAACTGAAGACCTCACTGAAGGTCTGGAGTAAGCCATGGCCGAATTTTTCAACAAAAAAGAAGAGATCATGGAAGTCCAGCTTACCGAGTATGGGAAGTATTTGTTATCTTTAGGAAAGCTTAAGCCGGTGCACTATGCGTTCTTTGATGATGAGATACTTTATAATTCACAATATGCCGGCACGGGCTCAGATGGTACTTTTATCAAAGAAGCACAGAAAGATATTGATCGACGCATCCGGTATGAAACCCCTAATTTAAAAGTTATTCCCACACGAACTGGTGCCGAGACCCGAGTCGCTCGCTTTATTAATAATGTCAGTAGTTCGTTGGCCGCCACCAATTCAGAACCAGCCGAGAACACCGAAGCGCTGCAGCAGCAAGCCTTTATTGAGAAAGTTAATTTTTCATCCTACCCAATTGGAACCGCAGATCTCACCAAAGACCATACTGCTGCCTGGAACATATCATTTCTTAAGAACACGATTGTTTCCAAGGAGGATTACATTATTACGAATCCTTCTAGCAGTTTTGCCGATATCAACAATGGCGTTATTACTAGGATTCCCCAATTAAATGTTGACATAGATTATAAAACATTCTTTCAGGAAGGATCCCTATCCGAGAATGCAGTTAGTGCGAAATTCGAAGGAACCGATATTTATTTATCGGTGGAGAAAAATTTCCTACTTCTTGATATTTTAGAGGGAAATACGGCCTTGCAAAAAGAGAACTTTGATGTAGAGGTCTTCTTTGAATCCCCGGCCACAGGCTCTGGACCCGAAGCAAAGCCTAGCACTCTGGTGCCAATGGCCTTCCAGCGGAATCCAGATGCCTCGGCCGCGGCCCCAAAACCACTTGGCAATCCCGAGACAAATGTCGGCGAGGTCGAGTATTATTTTAATTTGTATTTAGATCGAGACATTCCTGATAGAGTTTATAGCGCAGCCGGCATGACCCCGGGAGGCGAAGCAAAGAGAACCACATTCATGCGTGATCTGTACGTCACAGAAAATGAGGAACCCTGTTAAAATGAAAACTGCTGCAGGAACATTCATGACAAAAAACAGTCTTCCAGCTGTGTTCGTAGAAAAGATAAAGATCCTCCCCAGCCTAGGCGAAGACCAATTGATAGAGGTGTCTTTGTCTCTTCAGATAAAATGTCCGAACACTCCTCGTGCACGAAAGACTGCGCGCAAGAAGCTCCTCGCTGGTAATTATATGATTTTTGGGGCATTTTCATATTCGGAGGTTAAAACTAGATGGATGCTTAATAATATGCTCAGTATAAAGGCTTGTATCCGCACTCCTCACAAGCCGGTTGGGCCCACCGTCAAAAAGAAATATTTAAAGCCAGATAAGAGAAAAGATAATATCCAGTATGCCCCCATAGAGAGTGAGAAAGACATCGTCATCTTAAAAAAGCCTTTAGTTTTCTCGCACCGGTGCTCCTTTAAGAATCTGCACAAGTATGGGGGCAACTTATCGGCCTATTTTGCTGCATACGCTACGGACCCACAGTCTGTTTCAAAGTCGGGAGTGAGTCGATCACTTAAAGCGATGAAGGTAGGCGACCCATGCATCGAAGTCATTCTGTCTAAAGGGAAGAGCCCCCTAACAACCACGATTTTTAGGTTGGCAGACAACTCGGCCCAGTTTGGCGATCGCGGTGATGTCTATGCGGGCCCTATGCGCTATACTAAAAAGCTAGGGCATATTGCAATGAGCGGCATCCATTGGGTCCGGCTGAATACAGAGCCCGTTTCTAATCAAAAAATTCAAGATTTAAGATTTATTAATTCTGTTAGGAAGTTACGATTTAGTTCCTCCCCTAAATCTGCTGATATAACATCTCCGCGACTTCAGAAGCAAATGAGAACCATAGCTAAAATCACCACTCGCCCGAGCACTATTTCAGAATGTACGTATTCTCGATCAACCAAGGGACTAAAGCTTCTCTTTTCTCTGGACTATGCTCGGTTGGTGCAGGAAAATACAAAACTTGGACACTTTATTCAGAACCCCATATCCTTGCAGAGTTGCTTCAGAATAGAAGATGTTCGTATATATCGCGAAGCACTTATGCCGGGTAATAGGAAACCAACGATGCTGACGGGAGGGAAAATATCGGTGGCCGGCTCATCCACTAAACTGCCACAGGCGTCTACTAAACTGGTGGCATCGACAACGCGAGGCAATTTGAAGCCAATTAGTTTTGAATCTCTTGAAGATAATATTAGAACGTTCGCCGGCCTAGATGAATCAATTGTGCACGAACAGGGGGGCACTTGGCAATATAGAGTCGAGATAGATGTTGTGGACGAGACCGTCTCCGCCGCATCCCGGCTGGTTAAGGCCCTAGATAGGCGCATAGCTGACTATAATAAGTTCCTTGCAGCAGTAGATTCGATGGGGGAGAAGGGGTTTAATATTAAGGCCCGCATCAAGAGAGACCGCACCAGAACACAGGCAGTATATAAGCAGTGGAAAAGACTTATTAATTCTTATGTTGCTGCCGTAGAATTTATATTTGGCGATTCCGCATTTGGAGAGTATAGTTCTCTAGAGTGGAGAAAAAATTTAATTGCGCAGGCTAATCCTGCGAACGGTGATATAAATGCGATGAGAGCCCTGTCCAAGATGGTGCGAGAGTTCAGCACGAATCTTAAGCGAACTTATAGTCCTCCGACTACTGCTGCTAGCGCAGGGTCGTTCAGTGTTCGCTCCAAATTAAACTCGCAGAGTTCGACCAACAGAAAAAATGTGATCCATCATGAATTTACACAAGTTTATGAACAAGGTAATCTAAAATTTACACAAGGTACTGATTATTTGGATGTTCAAAAAATTAATGATGGGGGAAGTATTACCCTGATGACTTATGATGATTACAAGTATCGCATAGATCGCGAGTTGGACAAATATAAGGTCCCGCGCCCCAACGATCCTGGGGTCAATAAGTTTGGGTTTATGAGTCCAAGAAGAATAATATTACAGGGAAGTACAGTAGAAACAGAAAAGCTTTCTCTTGCGCAATCGGATGGAAATGGCATATTAGAAGCCGCACAAAACCCCGGTTTTAAAGGTATCGCTAGCGATATCCCCTCTAATAAATCTAAAAAAGTTTATAATGAACAGGTCACAAAGATTATGGGATACGCAGGGATTTCTGCGGTCCCCAACTCAACCCCCTTAAGCAGACTGCTAGTGAGCGCAGTCCCGCTCGAAGAAGTCACGAGGTTCTCCGATGACTATATTTCGGGGTCGAACTCTTTTACTAAAGAGAATCTTATTGGCGAAGCCCGAGTAAGCGGCTCACTAGAGACGGGAATTGGGGCGAAAGCCAAAGAAGATAAGATTTCGGCCTTTAATACAACTGGCTTGGCAGCTGCACTTATAGAAGGCGCTTCTGTTGGGTTTGTTAAGAAAGCAAAAATTCCTCCTTCTGTTTCCTTGGGAGATCCAACGGCAGGCTCCTTGGCGGCCGAGTGTATGGCTTCAACTCCCGCCAATTTTGAATTTAATAGTAATTTTGGAAATGCAATAAATTTTGGCTCCTTGGTGGAGGTTCAATATTTCGATGGATTTGTCAAAAGCCAAGACATCTTGAATATGCGCGCGCCTCGTTGGCGGCGCCTAAATCTAGAGAAATTTAAAAGATTCCAGGAACGCGGGAGCTCAGTCTTATGTCGAATAGTTCCCCTTACTAACAATCTTAAGATAGAAAATAAGTATAAGGTGGATAATTATGACAGCCTTTTTATGTTACACAGCCCAAAACATGGTTTTAAGCCTGTAGCCCCCGAAAAGAACTATAAAGATACAATGGATTCGTTCTATAGAAAAATGTCCCGAGATATGAAACAAGTTTCTCTAAATATTGAAGACTCGGTTGGCGCAGTGGACGTCACATACACTAGGTCTTCCATTGAGGGGCCGCCCCCCGCAGGCCGTAAGATAAAAAGTGCCGGTCCTTCAAAGCCCGGAGGCAAACGCCGTATGAAGACTTCTCGCTCTAGAAGCAAGGGGAGCTATTGATGTCTGGCGCGCAAAACCCCGGATTCAAAGACTCTCAACTGCTGGTTAATACTAGTCAGCTTGGCCTCCACCGGCGCCGGCGCAAAGCAGGGTCGACGTACAATTATGCGCTACGCTCTTCATGGGGCACGTCGGACAGGTTCCGGGGAGTTATGGGAAGGTATTGGACTGAATATGACAGCACCCGAGGTAAAAATTTTAAAAACTATGCCTCCACCAATCTGCCCAGCCAGTGGTGGCGAGATCAAGTAGGGACGATTCCTCTTGTACCTACGGTTATAGAACCCGCTGGTACCACTGCTGAAGCCTTAATGGAGCAGCTGGGTCCCCTTTCTTGCAAATATATTATTGAGTTGGACAACGCTAAATGGAATCAGTTGATGCACGGTGGGGAGCGAACAAAAAACTTCTTACGCAAGGTCGTCGAAGAGGCCGGCATCTACGAGGGCGACCCTCAATGGAAGCACTATCTTAAAACTGGGGCGACCTATTGGACCACACCTATTAGTCCTATTTTTAATACAGGAGAGTCCTATCTCGATCATACCTTCTATTATACGAAGCCATCTGCAAACAAGGCGATCAAGAATAAGAGTGGCATGACATTGAATGTAGAATCAGTTTACAATTATTATGCTGCTACTTCACCACCGTACGAGGTTGCCTCTCTAGCTGCGTCGGAGCCTATGCTCCCTAATTTCTATTGTTTAGAATCCGAAATTCGCAACACCGGATCAACAGTTAATTCACAGGATTACTTCGATCAAATTACACTCGCCGGCGCGCTTCAAAATATAAATATTGATAATGACGAAGAGCCAGATCCTTGGTTCCAGTCTGTCGAGGGCCAGGAGGGCAGCTTTACCGAATCAAAAACAACTCAATTTTATACGCTTTATAGTAAAGGGATAAGCCAGATCAACTCGAACAATAGCCTCCAGAGTATCCAATCGGACTTTGATGACAAGTATAAAAATATTGTAATTCTAAATTCAGATCTTAATGTGCTGGAGGATTTAGCTGTTCGTGATGACGAGTCATCCGGCTTAAAAAACTTAACTTTTTATAATAAAATTACTATTGGAACTGATTATGATGCGGTGGACGACCAGAATGGCGATTACCTAAATCGCCGCTCATTCCTTTCAACTGTCATGGAAGATCTCGATCTCAACTACGGCGCCGGAACCGGAGATAAATTTATAGATATTTTACAACTATATATTGTTCAAAATTTTGGAATGGATTACGGGACGGGCGCCCAGCTTAATTTTAAGGCTCGGTCGGTAACTCGATTAAGCGCGACTTCACCACAGGACTATAATCTAGACGTTCAAACGAAGGTGCAAACTTCATATTTTGGGCTTGAAGAGTTTTTGGCTGATATTGAGACCGGTAGTCGCATTGAGGCCTTGGTGGATAGGATTGAGGAAAATGCCACCAAGGATGATGATAATTTTATTCTTATACGAAACTACAATCAATTTCCGTTGGCAATAGATAATAGCGGTGTTAACGCATTTCGGGAAATGCACGATGCCGGCGACGTTCAGTACCCTGATCGTAAATTTCCAATGATTTATGATAATAAAAGATGTTACAACGAGCCGGTATTATATGTTATAGAGAAGAGGGTAGTCGACGCGTCCTCGGGCGCCTTAAGCGAGCCCATACAGACTTTCTTTATTTCTAAATCTTTTCCACTTAACAAGGAAATACATTATATTGATTCTCAAGTAAAGTATGGAGTTAGGTATCATTACTCTATTAAACAGGTTCGCCTAGTATTTGGAAACAAATATTCGTACGAAGATCTCAAGTTATATTATTCTATTGTTGCCGGAAATGGTAGAGCGGTAGGAAATGCTCTAGGATTTTATAGGGAACCATCACCAGAGTATATTTTAGATGACCTCGTCGACGCACAAATTAAACAATATACGCCCGATGACGAAGATCTCTCTTATTCTTCTGTGGGCATTGAGGGCCCTTCTGACAATCCATCGATACAGACCGGCTATTATATTTTTAAGATGCCTCCGACTTTTGGTGCATTGCCGGAAAGCGCTTTTGCTAGTATTTTTAATGGCGGCACAGGGTTTGTTCGCGCCGGTGATGACTCAGATGACGCGACCCAGCTACAAAATTTAAAACTTACCATAAAAGAAGGGTTTGGTTTTACTGGAAATGAATCCGGCGGTGCCGTCGGACAGGGCTTGATTTTACCGACAGTCCCGGTTCCGCAGTACGCAGTTGCCATAGATACCAAATCATCTGCCGGCCCGGGCCTTGCAGCGGGCTCCTATGCTCCATCCGGCGGCGGCCCGGGGATGGCAGCGGGGCAGATGCAATCGCCCGCGTCAGCCCAGGCTACCGGCCCTTCTTCCACCTCAACGACCATAGCCCCTAATCTACTAAATCAGATGTTTGGGGGCAACTAATGAGTTTCTATTGGTTCTTGGATATAAGCGAATCCGCAGACCTCACCGAGCAACCAGACCCAGAGCATGTTCCTAACGAACATGATGATGTTTCCATGGTGCAGGGAGAGTTTTCTGTTGGTCCTATTTCTTTTACCGAAAATGAAACTATTTCGGTGTATGGTTTAGTAGAAAGAATTCAACAAGCTCTTGACGATGCCTATGAAAGTGGGCGCACCCCTACGCGCTATTATATAGACGCTAGATTGCGCCCCATAGTCGCGTCGGACCTAGCTTCGAGTAGCCCCGGGACAGAAATTAGTTTCACACCAACCGCCGGTCACGAAACTATCCTAAATGCCCGCCTAGGCGGAGAGTTGACAGTTCAGTACCGCATATATAATGAAGAGAACATTAGTTTTAGTTTGCTGTTCCGCAGCGGGGTTCATGGGTTCGCCGGCAACCAAGGCACTCTCCCTGGAGGGGGGGAGCCTCCGGTGGCTGAAGTAACCGTTATTAACAATCGAAATGTCGTCGGCCTCCTTACTCCCTACGCAGAGGTGTCAACTATTATACAAGATAGACCGCCGATGCCCCCGGATTTAGTTTTTGTACCATATGTGGGGGTGAATAACCGGCTACTCTTACTGTTCAATTCTACAGCCGGGGAGATGACCGCCAAGCCGGTTGTTTTGCAGCAAAATGATGTTTCCTTTATTCTAGATGAGTATATGGCCCAACACGGTATTACTCTTGATCCGTCCGCCCTTGCATCCCCAGACTTAAAGAAACTTCAGTATCGCAGTGATGACCCAGTTCGTCGATACGAGTTGTTTAGAATTCGCGGTGACCTTCCTCCTACTGGTTACGGTAGTTTTGAAAATTCGTCTGTGGGCGGTATTATCGAGGCTAGGGTTGGCCCAGATAAATATTCTACGGCCGCTGCATACGTGGACACAATTTCTCCAAATCAAAAATATTATTATTGCGCGCGCGCCGTTGACATTCATGAGAATTTATCTAATCCCACTTATATTTACGAAGTAGAGATTGTAGACAACAGAGGCCAAATGTATCTTACGAGCAGGGCCATCAATCTTAAGGCCGCTAAATATAATTATAAAAAGATTGGCAAGCGCTTTCTCGCCATCGAGCCTATAGGAGAACAAACCATTTATGATAGTGGTCTGAATGTTCCTACCGTTATAGGCATCAACGAGGAACCGACGCCCAATTTATTGGGTGCCATGGCAGACGCCGTCTGGGATAAAAAGTTTAAAATTCGAGTAACTAGTAAAAAAACCGGCCGGAAGATTGATCTAAATGTTACATTTAAAAATACAGGAGTTGTCATTCCATAGGAATAATAATTATTTATTCACTATTTATAGAGAGAGAGGTTAGAAAGATATGAGTTTTCTAGATAATTCAGGTGATATTATACTTGATGCAGTGCTAACTGACACGGGGCGTCTCCGCCTTGCGAGAGGAGACGGCAGTTTTAAAGTCGACAAATTTGCTTTGGGCGACGACGAAATTGATTATGGACTGTATGATAAGAATAATATCAGCGGCTCCGCCTATTATGATTTGAGTATTCTACAGACGCCTGTATTAGAGGCGTTTACCAACAATATGTCGAGCATGAAGTCTCGACTTCTTACGATCAATGATAATGATTTATTATATCTTCCAGTAATGAGACTCTTCACGCAGGCTGGTCTTGGGTCCGAGCAAAATGCTAATGGGTCCTTTGTTGTACCAGTAGATAAGAAGTCTGTCGAAACTGGATTTGGAGCCGCTCTCGGCGCTGGCCTTCTTAATGGATACCGACCATCGGATGATCCTTCTCATATTAGATTAGACCAAGGCCTCAATACCAACGAGCTAGCAAAAGAAGATCCGTTAAGCGATCAGCTTGTTGAAAATCAGTACATCATACAGGTTGATAATCGATTGGCACAGATTTTCCCCACAGCAGATAATGTATCGTCAGTAGAGTCTAAAAACGCTGCATCGAACGTTCAGCTAGCACCGGCTACGTATGCCTTTTTAGATGATGATGGCGTTGCTAATTATTATTTGGTGGGCGGAGGCCAAGGTAGGGGCTATGTTAATAATCTCGGCGCAACCGTGGCTTCTAGCATATCGGGCCCCCGCGGCACGCGTCTTTCTTTTAGAGTCGGCGCCAGTCTTGAATTGAGAAACAGCGACTTTTTGTTTACCCAGCTTGGTTCTGTTGGAACAGCCACCATTGCGAATAGTGCAACGGCGGGCTCCTCTTTAAATCCAGCTAATAACGCTTATAAATTTATTGATTCTACAATCCGGGTTTCCGGCGTTAACACAGGTTATAGCCTAGACATACCGATTAGGTTTGTGAAATTAAATTAAGGAATTAGATAATGGCATCTTCATTTAAAATAATTGATCCAAAAGATATAGTATCCACTAGAAATCTGTTACACGAAGCGATTCCAATCACTGCTTCCATCGTTTCCGGAACATACGGAACGAGTAATATTAAGACCTACTCCCACGGAATGTTTCAGAGTGTTTACGATTACCCCTATTTGAGTTCGTCGGCCAACCATATTCTAGATTTAACAACGGGGTATGCCAACTCTTCTCGAATTTCTGCTTCTGCAAATACGCAAAATGCCAAAAAGATTAATATCTATAACGAAATGGCCCAGGTTCTTGCTGGGTTTGATCAGGACGGCGCCCTTCGCACCTTTGATCAGGACGGAGATTTAACCGGAGGTACCAAGAGTACCGACTGTGTTTTCATCAATCTCGCGCGTCTCCTTTCCAAGGATGAAATTAAGAAGGGAAGCTTTACCCTAGAGCTTGGCACTGGAACCTCTTATACGGCGCCATTTAACACTCGAATTAAATTAACAGACGCAAGTGGTTCGAATGGCTTTAAGGTTAATTCTCCCGCCGGCGAGTACGGCATTCTTTTTGCTCAAGATACCAAGGGGACACCTCTTGCGGCTCTAGCCGGAGGCGGCGGTATTAAGGCCGGCCTTATCTACTATCAGGCTGGAATTGCAGTTATTTCGTCTTCCGTTTTTGCGGCATCTAGCGCCGGCGGAATTCTTACCACTGCAGCCCCCTTCCGAGGCGGCGCTGGCTCAAGCCCAACGACTGAGGGCGTCGCCGCAGTAATGACCGGCTCGACCATTAATACCTTCTGTGATTGTTTTAGGCATCGTATTCATAATCTTCAGTTTAACAACACTACGGAGCTCAACTCAACAATTTATTTTGCCCGGGTTAACCACAATGATTTTAATTATTCTGCAAACCCCACTTATTTGAGCGCCAGCAAAATGGTAGTCAAGAACAACTCGACTGATTCGCCGGTAAGTTATGCAACAGCTGTTGGTCTATATTCTGCCGACAATGAATTGCTTGCCGTTGCAAAGCTTTCAGAGCCCTTACGTAAAGATCCTTCAACAGAATTTACACTCCGAGTTAGACTGGACTACTAATCACGGCTTTCAAAAGCAATATTAAACTACTTATAACAGTAGGAAATTGAGATGCCGTTTTATAAGTTTAGTGAAAAAGACGTATACATAAATACTCTAAAGACCTATCCTGAAGTAAAATACTTCATGACAAATGGTCAAGCATACTACAATGATACCCCCAATCTTTCTGGCTCTTTAACTGGTTCCATCCGGTGCACTGATCCTGGAAGTATCAGCCTCTTCGAATTAAATATTGATAGAAAATCTGGGGATAATGGATATATCACTCAATTTTTAAATGATGCCACCGGCGAGATTGAGCCCCTTAAGTCTGTAAAAAACACGGGCCTTATATATCAGTTTATGGTGAAGGACGCAACTCGCCTCGCATTTAACTCTGTGACCTCGACGGCGTTTAACAAAGGCGAGATCGGAGAGGTGTTTACAGGAAGTTTCCCCTACACATCTCGAATTACAAAGGAATACTACAACACTACCACTGCTCGTTATACCACCCCAATCTTAAGCGAAACAGAGGGCAACGGTATCGAGGTCGCGTATTCTGGGTCTGTATCTCATTTGAGAGCGCTTAAGAATACCTTAAATCATTACACTTATTTAAGTCCGCATTATGCGTATTCTTCGTCGTTATTAAGACGTAACTTTGAAGATATTCAAGTAGGCTTGGTTTGTGTACCGACTATATTTTACGGTTCTAAGATTAAGCCCGGCTCCGTCCGACTAGACTTTTATGTAACGGGCACACTTGTCGGCCGCCTACAGGACAAGAACCAAAACGGCGTACTCTACCAGACGGCCCCTGTTGGGTCGCTGGGCTCTGGAAGCACTGCTGGGGTTGTGTTATATAATGAGGGATTTATGGTTCTGACTGGTTCGTGGAACATGACAAGCCCATCCCATACAGAAAACTACGGTACAGCTAACAACTATCCTAATTGGGTTAACTTTGCTCAAACTATTTCATCTTCTAATACTCAACTTTCTCCTCATTCCTCTTTCTTATTGCAAATGAGTGGCACGACCAAAACAGAAACAATGACCATGTTTGCCACAGCGCCTAAAGCAATGATAAATCAATCTAATAACCCTACCTTTGTTAACTATTATACGGGCTCGTTTGGCATAACAGCGAGCACCGGCTACGTAGAAAATCAAGTATTAGGTATTAAAAACGTTGTTAGTTCAGCGTACAATACACCTACTGGGTCATTTGAGAGGACTACGTATATTTCAAAAGTCGGAATATATGACGATGATATGAACTTACTTGCTATAGCAAAACCGGCTACTCCTATTAAAAAGGTGGACTCTCGCGACTTTACGTTTAAGATAGAGTTGGATATTTAGTGATTTTAGGTTTAGACATATCAACCAGTATTACCGGGTATACCATTCTAGATTATGAAGGCAAGATTCTTGCGTGCGATCACATCGATCTCCGAAAACAAAAAGATTTCTTTAAAAAAATAGAAATTGTAAGCGGCCGCCTGGAGGAGATAAGCGACACTTATGACATAGAGCAGGTGTATGTCGAGCAATCGCTCCAGTCCTTTCGCTCCGGTTTTTCATCTGCTCAGACCTTGTCGCTTCTTTCAAAAATTAATGGCATTGTGTCGTGGTTGTGTTATAATATGTTTTACGGCGAGCCCAAATATCTCGCTGCCACCTCCGCCCGCAAGTTATGCGGCATTAAAGTTCCTAAGGGCCAGAAAGCGAAAGCTGTTTCATTGCAGTTTGTTGTTGACAACGTGCCCGGTTTTGATGTAGAATACACTAGACATGGAAATCCGAAGGCCGGTTACACTGATCGGTCGGATAGCTATGTGATAGCAAAGGCAGGCTGGATCCGTGAAAGAGAAGAAGCTAAAGATACTGACTAATGTGTTGGGAACCGGATATCGGACCAACAATGAATATCTTTTTAAATGCCCCTACTGCGAACATCACAAGCGCAAGTTCTCTGTAAATCTAGATAAAGGTTACTATAAGTGTTGGGTATGCGATACCCGTGGTAAAAACCTATACCGTGTGATTCGGCGTTTCGGCACGAACCACGACAAGTCGCAGTGGCGAGATTTCACTTCCGAGATTGATTTTGATCAACTCGAAGATTTATTCGCCGAGAAAATAGAAGAAAAACAGATACTTGAGATGCCCGAAGGATTCATCTCTCTGGCAAATAGAGACATGCCACCAACCGGCTTCGCCGCAATGAACTATCTACGACAACGCGGTATCACCAAGCAAGATATTGTTTGGTGGAAGATGGGCTACTGCACCAAGGGAGAATACGAAGGTAGAATTATAATTCCGTCGTTTGATGACGAGGGAGACTTGAGCTACTTTGTGTCGCGATCTTATGATCGATCCTATTATCCTAAGTATAAGAACCCTCCGGCAAGCCGTAATATTATATTTAACGATTTGTTTGTGGATTGGACTTCGGACATTATCTTGGTCGAAGGGATTTTTGATGCGATCAATGCAGGTCGTAACGCGGTCCCTATTCTCGGCTCTACGTTAAATCAGAACTCTGTGTTGCTTCGCAAGATCGTGAAAGAGGATGCGGGAGTGTATGTTGCACTCGACCCCGACGCCACAAAGAAAGAGCTTGAGATTATTAAGACGTTGCTCGATTTTGACATCGAAGTTTGGAAGGTAAATATCGGGGACAACGAAGATGTTGGCTCGATGAAAAAGGAACAATTTCAGAAATGCCTGGAAAATGCGACGCTTATCACCCCGGACAACTATTTATTGTTGACGCTTGCAATGTCGGTGTAGGAGACGCTATGAAACTAATAATGGAAAACTGGAAGAAGTTCTTGACTGAAGAGGAACAGCTCGGATTACCCGGTATGTCTCCGGCAGATGAGGAACAACCCGCCGCGACGCCCGAAAGTTCTGGGCCTAGCATTAAATGGTCAAAACACAATCAGGGCCCGGGCACCCTGCGAGGCGATGTTTATAATGCTGAGGACGAACAACTTATTCAACAGGCCCTCGGCCCGGATTATTATGTAGTAGAGTATCAGTATGACGCTAGCGGTCGGGCAGGCCAAGAAGCCCAAAACCGATCGCGCCAATACTTCGACAAATACGTGTCGAGTCGCGGCAAAGGCCCCAACGGCGAAATCGTGGTAATGTCTCAGACAACCCGTGAAGAAGGCGGCAACCGCGTCCATTATTTTAAGATGGCCCACGAACGTGACGAAGACGGCAACATGTATGCATCGATGGTGACTTAGGGTGAAAATCTCCACTGCTCGCTTAAAGCAAATCATTAACGAGGAACTCTTTTACCGCGAGTTTCATCGTGAGGGACAAGAATTACAAGAAGCAGAAAAAGCCAAGGATGAGAGGATCTCGCGAAAGATCGCATACCTTATGGACAAAGAAGGTAAGTCCCGAGATCAGGCTGTTGCGATTGCTCACTCAATGGAAGAACGTGGAGAACTAAAATGAAAATCACCAGACAACGACTTAAAGAGATTATTAGGGAAGAACTAGTGACTGAACGCGTGGCGACAGTTCCACAAGTTCAGCAGATGGCCGCTGCCGCAGGCGTGAGGCTTTCTTACGGCGATGCCAAAACCCTTGCCGCCAGGACCGCCGCAGAACGAGGAGCGCTTATGCGACTTCAGCAGGCTCTCAAGGACGGCAGTTGGCGACGAATGACGGAAGAACTCGGGGACAAAGAGTGGGCGCCCTATAAACTAAAAGATGAAGACGGCCCTTTTGTTTTGAGTATTCCATCAAAAGATCCCCATGAACGATATTTCCGCATTCTTGGGCGGGATGAAGGGGGCTCTCCTCATCCGCACTTCGGCCCGCGCGATGCCGCCCATGAATACACAAGTATCGATAAGGCTATGAGCCGCCAGTGGTGGTTAAAAAGCTACGGCGCCGGCGAGCCTGATATAGAGGCAGTGAATGCACCAGCATTAGAGGAACTACGCGCGCCCTTCCCCGCTGGCTCCCGCGTCAAACATGAAGACTATGGCGAAGGAAGAGTAACTCATGCTGGAACCAAGAACACTAACGTTGCAGTATTGTTTGATAAAAAAGGCCGCGATGGCAAGAAAAGTCGTCAAGTCTCCCGTGGCTCACTAAAGAGGGTAGAATAATGAAAATCACCAAACAAAGACTTAAAGAGATTATCAAGGAAGAGCTTGAGGACGTCCCGTATTATGTGGGTCCCGATATCGAAGATTTCCCAGAGCCAGAAGAAGAGGAAGACCCTATGGCTAGTCGCCTAGGCACTCGCGAAGAGCAGCTGCTTTCTAGAATATTGAGCCGCGCTGTGGTTGATAGATATGATTCCTTGGAGGATCTTGCCGCTGATCTTGATATAGAAATGACCGATGATATGGTTCGTTTTATTGGGTCTTTGAAAGCGAATCCAATGTACGGTAGCAGCTAAAATCTTGACACCTGGATGTAAATGTTAGAATATATCAAGCGTAAACAAAAACGGTTGGAAAAAAAAAGACAACGCGCGGCTGAATTGGAAGCTAAACAAGAGGCAGCCAGAGCTGCTAAAATGGAAGCCGAAGCTCGTAAGCAAAGAGAGATAGCTGCACATAAAAAATTTCTTCTAGAGCAGAAGGAAAATGAACGCTATCGTCAGAAACATATTCAAAGAAAAGAAAAATTAGTAGAACAAAAATGGAACAATCAGCTTGGCACTTTGATGGCTCAGATAGACGACAGTCTCCAAAAGGAAGATGAGCTTGAAGAAATAAGGAGTATAATCGAACGTCGCGAACCTCTTCGTCAAAAGCTTGATTGGGATACTTGGTTATCCGATCCCCTTAATCAATTGCTGGCTGATTTAGATTATGATTACGCGGTGGAAATGTTTAAGCGCGATAACCTGATGGCCGGAGGCCGTAGCGGAAGGGGCGGCAAGACAAGACGTCCCGCCCTAGTAGAAGATAATTGGTCACTAGCATTTAGCGGCGATACTGGTGCATCAGCAGCAGACGATTATGTAACAACTACCTTTAATCCTGATGATTATAATCTTAATTTAGGATTTACTGTTTCTTATTGGGTTAGACCAGATGCAGTAGGTTCTACTATGTTTGCATTTGGTAGAAGACACAGCAATAGCCAACGATTTACATTTGGTATTAATGCAGCAAATAAAATACACATTGGGACCGGTCAAAATCTACTAAAAGGCACATGGAATAACGGTCTGGAGAATCCCGACGGTCAAACTGCGGCGGAATTATTCCCTTCACTATTTGTTCAAACAGGAGGCGATGAAGGAGACTTAATACCCGGCACTTGGCTGCATTTTGCAGTAACATATGCAGACCGAGAAAATATATCTGAAGGTAAAACAACTCGCAAAGTATATTTAAATGGCGAACTCATAAAGTCACAAGAGGTAAATTGGAATTCTACAGGTGGCTCAACTGGTGATATGATATTTGGTGGTCGCAGGCAGCCTGACGAAGAGTATAACAATGGATGGGCTTGTGCCCTTAGTCAAGTAGCTATTTTTGATACAGCAAAAGATGCTAATTGGGTTGCAAGTGTATATAACACCGATAAGAAAAAACTAGATTTATCAAATGAAAGTGGTCTTGTAGGATATTGGAAATTTGATGAAGGTAGTGGAACTACTGTTAAAGATTATTCAGGAAATGATAATCATGGAACTTTTGCTGCCATTTCTGGAGATACAACAGCTTATCCAACTTGGGAATACCTCGGCAACGTGATCACCAGATGAGCAAAGCTTGGAAAAATTATAAATGAAACTATTATTACTAACTTTATTACTAAGTCTCGGATGTATTACGGAAGTCACAACTCCCGAAACAGAAACGACAGACAGCGAACAAGTTGTCGAAGATCCATACTCGTGGGCAACGTGGGATGACTGCGCTCACACCGCAGGAGATCATCCGTGCAATTTTAGTTTAATGGACCAACATGAAGAAACCGTCGAACTTTATCAACATCACAACAAGGTTATAGTTGTGGATTTCTCGGCGATGTGGTGCGGTGTTTGCCGCAATATTGCTGCAAAGGGCGATGAATTTATTGCAACATACGGCGAAGAGGATTTTATCTGGCTCACAGTTTTGATTGACGATTCATCCGGAAATCCTCCTGATTTAGCCGATTTACAAACGTGGGCAACAACCTACGGAATTGAAGCGCCTGTTCTCGCAGGAAATCGCGACATGATTGATGTAAGCGGTCAAGCTGGATATCCCATCACAAGCTGGCCAACATTAGTTGTAATTGATCGCAGTATGGTGTTACAATATGGAATAAATGGATGGAATGAAACTACGATTTCTGGATGGGTAGAAAATTTACTGTGAAACTCCTACTTGAAAATTGGCGGAAGTATTTGATTAATGAAAGAAAAACTGATCAAACTTATGAAAACTTAATTAACTATTTAATCAAAAAAGTAATTCCGAATGCTAATTGGTGGACAATTGATAAAGAGGATAGAAATGTAGCCGCGAACGCCTGGGGAATTCGGCTTGCGGCGCGAGCTGCGACACCTAAGATGAATCCGCTTTACTGGGGCAAGCCTCCTGAAAAATTCGAAGAAGTTGTAGAAGACGGAGAAATTATATTTGTTTTTATTCCAAATCATCTTCCTGATGTTAGTGTTCTTGAAAATGAATATTTTCGTGACTACCCAGAGGATAAAGAAACATTTGTAGACGGACAATTTTTAAAACAATTTGTAGGAAATTTTAAAATTGTTGTTTGGCCTCTTCTTAAAAATGCTGCCGGCAGCATGTACAATAATGGTCAATTAAATATTAATGCAAGGTGGTTGTATTTGTTTACGTTTGAAGAGCCCGGTCCTCGGCCACCGCCACTCACCGAAGCTGTTCCTCCTCCTGTTCCTCCTGTTCACTACGATGTAATGAGCCTTAAAACCATCAATTCGCTTGAAGCCTGGGCCGGCTTATCCGGAAGACAAGTTCATTCTGCTTTAGCAAGTGGTAACGAGTTTGTTAGAAAGATATTGGTCCATGAAATTGCACATTATATTAATGCCATAAGAGCAAAAGGTGAAACGTGGAGAGGCAAAGGCGGCCGTAAACAATTCGATCCCAGCACACAAGAATATATTGATTCTACTGAAGAGTTGCAGGCGCGCCTGATGGATTTATTTAATAAAATTGAAAAAGACATAAAAAGCAATAAGGGAATTGGACCCGATTTAAAAAGATACTTGGATGATATCGCCAACGGTGTGAGCGCCCAGGATTTTATATCAGCAGCAGTTTCTGTTTATAAGCAACTCTATGGCGCTAAATATTATGATAAACTATCTCAATCAAACAAAAAAAGAGTACTTTCAAGGATGTATCAATTTGCATTAAATATGAGTAAAAAATATGGAACCCCGGAAGAGAATTTAGAAACCCCCATTTTAGAACATATGTTAAAGAGGCTTAAAAATGAAACTCCTACTTGAAAATTGGCGGAAGTATTTAAATGAGAGAAAGTCTGATATTCAATATCAGAAATTAGTCGATTTTATTACTGAGCTTATCAAGACAGAAGATGTTTTTGATCGATACGACGCCGCCGAAAGAGGTGAACTATCAGGAATGGATCCTCATCCCAAGGGCGCCGAATTTTGGTCTGGATGGAAAGCATATGGTAGCTCTTATGAGCGAACAAATAGATCAGGCCTGCGGGCCTATCGATATGGGATTGGCAATGTTGATGAACAACTTTATAAAAGATATAAAGCTTTTGTGGGGCAACATGATCCTCTTTATAGTTGGATAAGTTTTTATCATTTTTTTAGTGAGCTTTCTATAAGACTCATTCCAGAGTTGTCTCATTATGGTACAATGAGCCTAGGCAAATTAAACTTAAGCGCGAATCATTTAGGCCTCATTGATCCGGCTTCGCACGAGAGAGAGAAATCTAAAGAATTATATAAAGAGTGGGAGAATGCAGATCCTAAATTTATATATGATAAATATTTAAGGCCGGCTTCTGCATATGTTAAACGCATATTAGATCACGAAATTACACATTGGATTAATAGACTTAGAGCGTGGGAAAACCAGGGGCATCGCGTCTCGGCGATCGACAGCAAGGTAGACCGCGGTGTTGGAATGTCAGGTTCACCAGCTACCGCAAGTACACCAGCTAGGAGTCCAGAGTATATTAACTCTCCTGATGAAGTACAAGCACGAATGATCGCCGCAATAAACTTATTCAAAAACGTAAGCCCTGAGTATAAAAAAGCCTCTTTCCTCAATATGGATCCGAGAGATTTTTTACAACTATTTATTGTATATTATAATGAAATAGATGATCCCAAGTGGGAAAAAACACAAAGACGGTATTATGGAAAGCCAAAGTGGTGGGAAGATGCTTCAGAGGAAACGAAAAAGAAATTAATCGGAAGAGTTCTAGATACTGAAAATGGTGTGTTTGCTAGCTTGAAACGACAATGGAGACAAGAAAATGAAACTCCTCCTTGAAAATTGGCAACATTTCCTTGAAGAAGAAAAGTTCTCACTTCTTGTTGAGCAAGAGCTTAATGAAGCCACTATAGAAGATTTTAAAAAATGGTTCTCCGACAAGTTTAAAAGAGGCGCCTCCAAAGAAGATTTAGAAAAAGAAATTGATAAAGTACCAGATGAAAGCAAAAGAAGGCTTCTACAAGGGCTGCTGGCAGCTGCAGCCGTTGCTGCGGTTGGCGGAATTCCCGCAATTGCTAAAGGAACTCCTACGGAGCCGACTCCGGAAATGATACGCTTATTCAATAGTTGGAGAAAAAAAGCTATTGGAGATTATTTTCCTGGCCGGGATGCTGCAAATAGAATAATAAAGTTATTAGTTAAAAAGGCCCACGCCACTGGATCTACAAATACTACTTTTAAATCGATATCTGATATATATCCGAAAGTTTATGATCAATTTATACAACAACTCAATAAAATGAAAGTTGAAGTCCAGTCACTAGCACAAGATAAATTTGCATTTATTAGGACCGCGAAATATAAAGATAATCGATTGGAACCTTATTCTATAGTTTTTAATTCCAACGTCGACTGGGAAAGCGATTCTGGTTTTGCGCGTCAAACGGGATACGTAACTAGAGATGCAGGGCTGTCACACGAACTTGAACACGCCGTAGAAGCCGCTTTTTCTGGAGCCACAAAAGGCGTACTGACCTTATCGGAAGATGCTTTTGAGGAACTTAAGGCAATATTTGATATTGAATCACTGCAACATGGTGATTGGCAACCGGGAGAGGCGTTAAGCTCAGAAAAATGGGCTCGTTCAATTGAAGAAATTTATGCTGATTTTAAAGGTCTAAGAACAAGGCTTGGCGGTAGAGTTGAAAAACAACATTTAGATAATTTGTGTCAACAAAGATGTGAACCAACGGCGCCGAGGGTACCCAGAGTTAATTTTTTAAATAAAGCGATACTAGCTAAACTCAAGTGTACACCTGAGTGTTTATTTGATAATAGTGAAGACGGTATTGAGGCTGCTAATAGTTTTGCTATGACAACACAAGATAAACTTGATGATGGGGCAATAGTATAAAACATGAAACTAATTAAAGGACGGAGGATTTGTAATGCCAAGTGATTCTGGATGGGAAACATATTCTAAGTTAGTATTACAGCAACTTGAGACTCTTAGCAAAGGTATCGAAGGTCTTCGTCAAGAATTACAAGATGTAAAAGAGCAATTAACCAAGATTAAAGCCAAAGAAGATCGCTTAGAGGAGCTAAAATCTTGGAAAGAAAAGATTGATGAGGTTGCTTCACCTTCTCAAATCAAATATGCAATGAGAGAGATAGAAAATCTTAAAACATTTAAAACAAAAGCCGTCACAATTTTTGCAGTAGTTCAATTTGCAATGGGTGCTATACTATTTGCTATGAATTTTATTTGAAAATAATTACAAAATGTTATATTATAGATAAGAATTTTTATCTTTTAGGGGTCCATGGCCATTAACACAAAAACGAGCATTCGTTTTTAAGTTTGTTAAATTCTAGTTAATTTGATGGCG